>Ga0209727_1000225_pt1 | contig 71403 bp, 71 predicted proteins | sample RifGroC1_FD_183995 | JGI IMG/M metagenome (GOLD analysis project Ga0209727, IMG submission 183995) | Groundwater microbial communities from Rifle, Colorado, USA - Groundwater C1 (SPAdes) (version 2) | ecosystem: Environmental > Aquatic > Deep subsurface > Groundwater | place: Rifle, Colorado... | reverse complement strand
CATTGCTGCAGAATCGTTCGACTTGCATACCTTAGGCACACCGCTAGCATTCACCCTGAACCAGGATCAAATTCTTAGTTAAAAAAAGGAATTTTGCGTTCTTCTTGCCTTAAAGTTCTTGAAAGCTCTTCGGATTTCAAAGTACAGTGACAACGATATATACACATCATTGTGCGCGGAAGAAAGGATACACTAGCAAAGTACAAATAGCAATATATTAATTAGTTGTCAATATTGTGCTACGCTTTTATGAGCGAATGCATAAATAGAATCTTAGAAAAGGAGTGAAAAATGTTATTCCTAGTCGTTTGTGAAGGCCGAGAGTACGTTTGTCATTTTGATGAGGTTCCCCGTCATGAAAGCATTCTTGACGGAAGAGAGATCTTGAACGAGTCTCTTAAAGAACGTGTTCTTCAGGATTTCGATGGATTGGCCGGCGTGAAATACTGCGGAGCAGAATGGCGGCCCGCGTACGGTGAATTACCAAGAATCGAGCTGTGCCCTTTGAGACAACTTGCATTCACCGGCGTCTAGCCACAAAATCTCCGGAGGCGTTATTAAAAAACCCCTTCGGAGATTCTCTTTTTACTCTACGAAATTAACCTCGACCGAATCAGTAGAAAATAGTTCAGAAATAGTTTTCGGTAAGGACGGTTTATCAAAAATCGGCGAACACGTAATTAAATCTACATGAAGGGCGTTGTGCTCAGGCCATGTATGAACGGTAAGATTAGAATTCGACAGCACATACACGAAAGTAAATCCTTTACCTTTAAACTCCGTAAGTTTTGAGTCCACTACCTTTAATCTGTGAGTACGGCAGAATTCGTTAAGCAAGCCGAGCATTTTCTTTTTACTCTCCAGTAGCAATGTGGAAACCCCAAACACCTTTAATACGACATGATCCACAAAAGGAAACTTTTCTTCTTTCTCGTTCTCGTAAGAATAGATTTTGCGGTTTTTCCTTATACCTTTATATACGGCGGTGGAAGGTAATGTTTTTAAAATATAAAGAGAGCTCACCGATCCTATGGATTCAGCGCCATTATAATGCGCGAAGTTATTTATCTTGTCTTCAATCAAAAGATTAGTTCTACTAAATATTTCCTGTACCTTTAAAAACTTTTCGGGAGTTCTTGAGCTGTTACCGTAAAAAAAGAATATTTTTCTGTCCGGTGAAACTCCTCCTCCGGTCATCTCGAGAGCTCTTTCGAGAAATAATTCCGCACCATAGCGGGTGTAAGGAGGGTCAGTTAATACGACCTCAAACCTACCGTAATATTCCTCTTTTAGCTCTTTTCTGCAATCGTAACGTACTGTATGGATATTATCTATACCCATATCAATAGATTTTGCCTTAATAAAGGACAAAAGGTCGTTATCTATATCAAAAACCGTAAGGGATCTGAAGCCTCCTCCCAAAAGAATTAACGCGATAGAAACCAGATCATCATCTCCGATAAGAGCTATATTTTTACCCGTTACTTCACCGCGCGCTATCATAACCTGAGCTTTCTTTACGGAAGTTTCGGGCGTTGCGTAAAATTGGTCCAGTTCGCGAGAGGCACTTTTTTTGTACTCCTCTCTAATACGGCTAAACTTCTCAACGATGCTTTTATCAGGACCTAATAGGTCGGCGAAAGACCATAGGTAAGGCCTCAATCCCAACAGTTTTAATTCGTCTTTTCCGGTTCTATTCAAGACATCGCCATCCCCCTCTTCCAGATACACAGCCATTGATTTTTTAAATACCCGCAGGGTTTCTTTGGGTAAGCCGGTTGTCTTAATAAGAGAGCCGCCTGAAAGTAATACGAATACCAGCCCTTCTATTTCCCCGTCCGACAGGCCTAAATTCGCTCTTTTCAATTTTTCTATTAACATCCTTTTATCCACGGCCCTATTATACCGCCAAATAACAAAATTCTAATATCCACAGAGGTTACACGATACTCAAACCGCCCCCTCACATTTATATTGGAAAATATGAGGAAAGGAGTTTTCTTTTTGCTGACCTTGTTGTTTACCTGTTTCAGAGCTACTGCTTCTGATTGGACGGCTGTTGCCATACCCTCAAATAAAGTTATGGCTATCGAGGTTACCCCCGAAGGTGTGGTGGCGGCAGAGTATGACGACAGGCTGTGGCTAAATCCCTACAACGGGATGTATCTTTCCGGAGACGCCGGGGACAATTGGACAAAAGTGGGGTTGCAGGGGAAGGGGGTTAAGGTTCTGAAATATAAAAACGGGGTACTCTATGCAGGGACGTTCTACACAACCTCTACTCCCCGTGGCCTGTATGTTAGCAGGTATCCCTATTCTGAATGGGAGCACCTCGGACCTACATACAACATAACTTCTCTCGACGCCTGCGGAGATTATATTTATATGGGTACCAGTTATAACGGGCTTATGGTTTCCCCGGACAAAGGTATTAACTGGACACAGAAAATCGGATTGGGGGTCGAAGGTCCGGAAATCATAGCGCTGTTTTGCCTGGAGGAAACTGTGCTTGCTTCTACGAGAACTTCCGTACACATTAGCAAGGATAATGGGGAAACGTGGGAAATACTTGATATGTTCAGTGGTGTAACAATTTACTCCTTCACCCGTAACGGTAAATACACAGTGGCCTCGGGAACAGGTTATGAGGGAATATTTGTCTCTGAAGACGGGGGAGAAAATTGGGAACAAGCGCTCCTTCCGGGTTTACGCACGCCGAGGAAAATCACGTCTCGGGGACAATATCTTTATTTAGTAAACGGAAAGGATGTACTCACAACTCTAAACCGTTTCAAAGACAGCGAAACCACTCTTTTAGACGGTGTAAACACGACTGACGTGATAGATCTCGAAGCATATAAACCGTCGTCTTATGCATTGTTAGCCTTAAATTCTTCGGGGAAAATATTCAGGAAAGACATTGAAGATTACGAGTACTCTCCTGTCCTCTCGCCTCCCTGGAATACACAAAACGAATGGGAGTTAATAGAACAAATTAACGCGTATTTCGACCACGAATATCCTCTTTTAGCCTACCAATATCGCACGGAACCTGATGAAGCCGGCCGTACTACCTTAAGGTATGACGGAGAAGAGGCGTCCATCCCAACCTTATACTACAGTTCTCATAGCGGAATAGATTTTGACGCTGAATACGGAGATCCCGTTTTAGCGTCGGCAAGCGGGAACGCCAGTTATTACCACTGTAGGGACTGCGGAAACACCGTTAAAATAGACCATGGGAACGGACTCCAAACTGTCTATATGCATCTGCAGAATAGCCCTTTAGTGCAAGGTAATAACACTATCCGAGTAAATAATGGAGACGAAATAGGTAAAGTAGGCCTAACAGGGCGCACAACAGGCCCACACCTTCATTTTGAGACCGTTTCGGATACAAACGGAGACGGGCTCTTTTCCGATGAATATCCTCACGGAAGAACCGACCCTTTCGGATGGAACTATTCTGAGCTTACAGACCCGTGGTCGGAATTATCATGGGACGATCCCCTGGGATCCCACACCGGAGCTCTTAGCAGAAATCTGTGGAAAATAATGACTCCGGATAAACAAAGCACACCACTTATAAACTCCTCCACTTTAGTGATGGGAAACAAAATTATCGAAATACTAAATGACGCCGGAAAAAACTTTCTGCGGTTAACCTTGGAACATGCTTCCAAACCGGTCAGGGAATTTCCCTCACCGACGTTGAATTATATTAAGAGCACGGCTTTTGTAATTAAAGTAATTGACCAACTCGGAAATTTATCTTCCGCCGATGCCGTGGTAAAGATAAGTCTTTCGGTTTCCCCGGAAGCCCTTACAAGTATTCTTCCCGAAACCATCAAAATATTCAGATGGGACAATATCGCGTCCTCGTGGGTAGAAACAGTCAGTAGTTACGATTCGGCAACAGGGGTGATTGAGGGGGTGTTAGATCACTTTAGCTATTTTGCTGCTTTCGGAGAAAAGTATGATCCGCAGCCGTTATCCACTCAAATAAATATTTTTCCGGAACCTGTAAACGGAACTGTTGCCACATTTCCGGAAATATCCTTTTCGGGTAACGGAGCACTTACCGTTTATTCTATGGACGGGGGCTTAACATGGGGTGATTACTCACAGGCTTTTTCAATAAATAAACAGGGCTTATTCGATATTCTATATAAATCGTCGGATGGGGCGGGAAGGTGGGAAGAAACTAAAAGCTTTGTACTTAAAGTAGGGGCGGAAGTCGTTACAAACAAAATACGCATCGTCGGGGCTTCTTTCGGAACCTTAACCGATAATCCCGCCCCCTAGTACTTCGTCGCCTTTATAAAACACCGCGCTTTGTCCGGGAGCCACGCCAAATAATTTGGAGGAAAGAGACACGTCTGAAGTTTGTTCCCCGGACTTTTTTACAACGCCGGGCGTTAGCTTGCCTAAATGTCTTATTCTCACGTCACATGTAATTTCATCGGCATTATCGAATGGATTGGCCCCTACCCAGCTCAGCTCCGACACTGCAAACTTATCCCTTAAAGCTTCTTCATAACTTCCGACCGTCAGAGTGTTTGTTCCGGCGTCCTTTGCAATGACGTACATCGGGTCTCCGAAATATTTTTTAAGCCGGAATCCGTGTCTCTGCCCGATGGTTAAAAACCACACACCATCGTGATCTCCTATCTCCTCGCCTGTTGAAGTTATGACCTTCCCTTTTTTCTCATCAATTCTTTTCCCGAGAAAATCCTTAATGTCCACTTCTCCAATAAAACATATTCCCATGCTCTCAGGACGTTTATAAGACGGGAGCATTTTATCTTTAGCGAGTTTTCTTACCTCCGGTTTATGTAATTCCCCTAACGGGAAAATGGTGTGTCCTAGTTGCTCCTGTCCTAAACGATATAAAAAATACGACTGGTCCTTGCCTCCATCTACCCCTTTCAGAAGCTTGAACTCTCCGTTCCTGTTCTCAATACCGGAGTAGTGTCCTGTGGCAACAAAATCAAAACCTTCTTTCATCGCCCACTCATAAAAAATACCGAACTTTATTTCTTTGTTGCACATTACATCGGGGTTGGGAGTTCTACCGGCTTCGTATTCGGTATAAAAATAATCAATGACTCTCTCTTTGTATTCGTTACGGAAATCCAGGGTTTTAAATGGAATATCCAGAGCCATTGCGGTCTGGAGCGCGTAGGCTTTGTCTTCATCGGCAGCACAGCCGTCATCTTTTACATCCCAGCACTGCATAAATACACCGGTTACCTCATAACCCCGGTCCTTTAACAACAGCGCTGCCACGGAGGAGTCTACACCCCCGCTCATGCCTACAGCTACTTTTTTGTGCTTAGCTACGTCCATATTGAGCATTATATAACCGAATTGAAATTAGACCCTACATTTAGTCACCGAAGTGTGCATGGCATCAACAATGTCATTTATTATGTCCAAAGCTTCTTCGTAACCTAATCTTCTATAGTTATGCGGAAAATAGTGGAAAACCAGATTTCTACCTCTTTTCCAAACCTGCCAAAGTTTCCTCGCGACGTCCCTTCCTTCTTTTCCTTTACCGCATACTTTTTCAAAAACATTGCTCTTCTCTTTTATATAGTTAGGATTCAAAATTCTTCCAATTCTAATGTCGTCACTATAATATTCGTCTTTGGAAATTAGTTTCATATCGAGAAAAAATCTTTTTAGGAAACCTTCGTAGGCTTTTGCGAAAGGAAAAACCAAAAAAGAGTAATCGGAAAGGCTGTCCTCCTGGTGATGCGTATGAACAAAATTTAAAATAAGCTCTCCGTCTTCGAGCAGTCCTCTGATTTCATCCGGCATGTACTGCCACAACAAAGAATCGCGTTTTATCACTTCCATAAATGTAATTTTATCTGAAACCGGATGATTATTCGATACTTTAATCCGAAAAGGAACCCGCCATAAAGTGGGGGGCTGTAAATGCTTCTACGGGAACAATCAAGACATTAACTCTCTTTCCCTCTGGTTCGAATTCCGTAGTTTCAACACCTGTAAACTTACCCGAGTTAACGGAAAAAGTTCTCTGAGCCGAACCCCATCCGGGTTTAACAAAGTATTTCACATATTTTATATCCTGAGAATCGGGAGCTACCGCAAAGGGTAGCGTGTAGGACTTAGTTGCACCTCCGCTTGTCATTGATACTTTCTTTCCTGAAAAAAGACTGTTTCTGCACTCATCGAGATCGGCGCAACCATACTGATATAAATCCCACGTTCCCTGTGAGGAGTTAACCACAATAGAAAAACCTTCCGGATATCCCGAAGTAGACGCTCCTCTAACTTCGGGCCCTGACCTAATACTGGTGATATAAAAGGCAAAAGGAGCGGCTATAAAAAATACAGCAATAATAAAAAATAAGGCTCCGAAACCTTTTCTCATACAAGAATGAACTCATAAATCGGATACTCCGTCAAGAAGTTTTAACAGCCTGTATAATACAAACATGAAACAGCCTAAAATAGCTTTTATTCACGACTACCTGGTTAACTATGGAGGGGCTGAGAAGGTTTTGGAGGCTCTGTTGGAGATGTACCCCGACTGCCCAATTTACACCAGTATATACAGCCCTGAAAAACTTTCGGACACAATAAACAGACGGAAGATAATATGCCCCGAAACCGCCATTTTTAAAAAATTCCCAAAATATCTTACTTTCTTAATGCCGATGGTTTTTGAAAACTTTGACCTCCGCGAATACGATATTGTTGTTTCGGATTCTTCTGCGTGGTCCAAAGGAGTTCTCACGAGACCGGACCAATTACATATTAGCTATATTCACACACCTCCGAGGTTTTTGTATAAGTATTCCGTTGAAAGCGTAAAAAGATCCGCCTGGTATTTCAAACCATTTGTTACGGTTCTGGATTCCCTTCTGAGAGTATGGGATCACGGAGCTGCCCAGAGACCTAATTATTTACTAGCCAACTCGGAAGAGGTGCGCGCGAGAATTAAAAAATTCTATGGCAGAGACTCCCAAGTAATATATCCTCCTGTCGAAATAGACGTGAAAAGTAGCGAGGCTACGGTTGAAAAAAATAACAAACCATATTTTTTGGTTCTGAGCCGTTTGGCCGCATACAAAAATGTTAACCTGGTTATTGAAGCATTTAAAAATATCCCTACCGAACTTTGGATAGCCGGCACGGGACGGGAAGAGAACAAGCTGAAGAAACTCGCAGGACCGAACGTAAAGTTCCTGGGGAAAGTCAGCGAAAGTGAAAAAGACATGCTTATAGAAGGTTGTCTCGGGGTTATAAATGCGGTTAAAGACGAGGATTTCGGAATTGTTCCCGTAGAAGCGATGGCTCACGGAAAACCGGTTCTCGCTCATAAGTCGGGTGGGCACCTGGAAACAATCACTGAGGGTGTCACAGGCATGTTTTTAAAAAGCTCCGACATAGGGGAGCTGGGAGTAAAAATAAAGGAATTTGAACAGGCTATCCTAAACCACAAGTATGACTCCGATACAATAAGGGGCACCGTGGCAAAATTTTCCAAACAACGTTTCCAAAATGAAATGAAAACTTTCATCGAAGAAAAATGGGCGGAACACCAAAAAGACAATGCCTGAACTTCCCGAAACTCAAACAATCGCTGCCATACTAAATGAAAATCTTAAAGGAAAAAATGTACTTCAAGTTCAGGTATCCAAAGATTATAAAGCCCTTCCGTCAACTGACATATTTATTAAAACGATAACAGGTAAACAGATTAAATCCGTGGAAAGAGTGGCAAAAAACGTACTTCTTAAACTGGATAACGGGGTGCGGATACTTTTTCACCTCGCTATGACCGGCCGCCTGTTACTTTGGAAAAATAGTGTGGGAAGTGAGAAATGGGTAAAGGTGATTCTGCATTTTGACGGGGACACAAAACTAACCTTTAGCGATATGCGCATGTTTGGAAAAGCCGCCGTTCTCAGTCCTAAACAAACGGAGGAGCTTACGGCAAGATACGGTCCCGAGCCTCTCGATGAAAATACAACTCCTCAGAAACTTTTTGAAAACCTAAAAACCAAAAGGACAAATATTAAAAACGCACTTTTGGATCAAGAAGTAATCTCGGGCCTGGGAAATATATACGCAACGGACGCACTATTCCTGGCAAAAATAAACCCTCTTACTAAAACAAATAACATCACTATAGAAAATGCTTCTCAGTTGCTATCTGCTTCAAGAACGGTTCTTAATGAAGGAATAAAATTCGGGGGGTCTACCTTGGGAGACAAAATGTACGTCGACCCTTTCGGAAAGGAGGGAACATACCAAGAGCATTTTAAGATATACTCCAAAGAGAAATGCCCAGTGTGTGGTGCGAAAGTAAGTTTTATTAAGATATCGGGACGGGGTACATATTTTTGCCCGGGCTGCCAACCCCTAACTAACGAATGAAAATATTGGAACTACGGCTTACGAATTTCCGTAACCATAAAAAATTAAAGCTCGGCCTTGATTACGGAATAGTTCTCTTGACGGGCAAAAACGGTGCGGGAAAAACCAACATCCTGGAAGCTATATATGCCTTGTCCACGGGAAAATCGATTAAAGCCAAATACGACAGGGACATGATAAATTATAGCGCCCAGTTTTCCGCGGCGTCCGCTGATATTGAGAATTCGTCCGGAAAATACTTACTGGAGATGCAGGTAATAAAAGAGCCCGACGCCTCAAATATCTCCTCAAAGAAAACCAAAGTAAACAAAGTTTCGAAGTCTTTGGCTTCTTTCTCGGGGATTTTCAACAGCGTGATGTTCTCACCGGAAGATTTGAACGTAGTCACAGGTTCCCCGTCCGAAAGAAGAAAATATATGGACGCGATTCTTGTCCAGACAAACAAGAATTATAAAAGGAACACCGCAGCATATTTAAAAGCTGTACGGCAACGCAACAAAATATTGGAAAAAATTGCCGAAGAAAACAGAGGCTGGGATGAAATAGGATATTGGACAAAAAAATGTCTGGAACACGGAACCTATATTCAGGAACAAAGGAAGAAACTATTCGACTATTTCAATAATAAATTGCCCGGAGCTGTAGAAAAACTAAATGGCAAAGATACGGAAGTTGAAATCAAATACCTGATGAATGAGATTTCGGAAGAGCGTTTGAAAAAACACGAAGAACATGAAGTACACGCAAAGACTACTCTCGTGGGACCTCACCGCGATGATTTTTGCATTTTTCAAAAGAATCACAATTTAGCGGAATTCGGTTCCAGAGGGGAACAAAGAAGCGCGATGCTTGCTCTAAAACTTTGTGAAATAAACTTTATCGAACAGGAAAATGACGAGAGACCTGTCCTACTTCTCGACGATATATTCTCCGAGCTTGATGAGAACCACCGTAGTTCGGTTTTCAACATTTTGGAACAGCAACAGACAATAATCACCAGCACCGAACCCCCTGATTTTCTTGCAAGTAAAAGCAATGCACACGAAATTAAAGTCTTGTAACTTGCGGGAAATATGCGAGAATTATCTCGATGTTCTACCCGGAATTTACCGTTACACAAAAAACTCTCAAAAACATCGGAACCGTTGAATACTCCCGGGCAATTGCCGACAGCGTAAAAATTCTTCCTGCGTGGGAAAAACAATTACGTAGAGAGGCACTGACCTCGCGAATATTTTCCCTGCTTAAAATTGAAGGAACCGGAATCGACGAACAAATCATAAAAGCATCTCTGGAAGGATTCACAGAAAATAAACCGCAGGAAGTTACAAATTTCGACGATGCTTTGAAAACGGCAAGAGAAATCGGGAGAAAACTGGAGCTGGAAGAAATCGACATAAAGTATATTAACCAGACACTCACACAGCGCCTGATGCCGAAAACAAAGCAGGGAGCCTACAGAACATTAAAAAAAACCGGTCGTCCTGATCCGGGAGAAATTTTAGCCGGAGTAGTGATGCTGTTTGATTGGTTGAACAGCCTAGACGCGAGGGAAAATCATCCGTTAATAACAGCGTCGATACTGACCGCGGAATTACTTAGATTGGAGCCGTTCGAGAACTTCAACCAATCGTCGGCGTCGATAGCATTTGATCTTGTTCTTGAATCTTACGGATACAGCCTCGGGGGTTTAATAGAAATCGACTCATACTTTTTAAGCTCGAGAAAAGAATTTGAAGAGGCTTTATCGGAGATTGAAAAAAATAATTTCGATTACACTCACTGGCTTGAGTATGTAACGCACGGGTTTTCCGCCAAAACCTACAACCTTGTTGAAAAAATAAAACTTCTGGAAAAAGACACTAAAGTCGCTAAAGCTACGGGAAGAGTAAAGGTCACCGAGAGACAGGAACGGATAATCGAATATTTGCAGGATTACGGGCTTATACAAAACAAAGATTTTCCCGTCATCTTTCCCGGAATCTCCGAAGACACGGTTTTACGGGACCTAAAGTCCCTACTCGAACGGGGAATTATCAAGAAATCGGGAAGCACCAAATCGTCCCGTTACGAACTGAGCTAGTGATAGAATAGACACATGAGATTCAAAGAATTCGCTTCGTACCTCGAGCGTCTGGAAACCACTCCCAAAAGATTAGAAATAACCGATATTCTGGTTGAACTTATCGGAAAGCTTACACACGAAGAAACTCCTCAGGCTGTTTACTTATCCCTGGGGTATTTAAAGGCTCCTTTTGAAAATAGGGTTTTTAATATGGCCGACAGACAGGTGGTAAAAATCCTGCAAGCACTGACTAAAGAAGATGTGGCTCGTCTTTACGCGGAACTCGGGGATCTGGGGTCGGTTGCGAAAAACGTACTGACTAAAAACATCGATAATAAATACAGCGTTACCGAAATTTACGGAAAATTACTGGAAATTGCATCTATAGAAGGATTGGGTTCGGTAGATTTGAAAATGAAAAAAACTACGGTGCTTCTTAATTCCGTAGATTCTCTTTCGGCAAAATTCATAACAAGAATTATTTTGGGGACGGTTCGGCTTGGGTTTACGGAACTCACTGTCATCACTGCCCTGGCAATAATATCGGGAGACAAGAAACTGGCCGAGAAAATAGAGCGGGTTTACAACGAGCATCCGGACATAGGACTGATTGCGCAGAGAATTAAAGAAAGCGGCATCGCAGGACTTAAAAAAATCGACATAGAACCGGGAGTTCCTGTCTTATCACAAAAAGCTCAGCGGGTCAGCGGCATGGAAGAAGCTTTTGAGAGAATTCCCAATGTTTGGGCTGAATTTAAGTTCGACGGCACAAGAGTTCAACTACATATGGATAGAAACAAAAAGGCGAAAACCGGTAAAGGAGCGGTCGATCTTTTCGGAGAAGTGGCTAATAAGTTCCTGATGAAAACCTACACAAGAAATCTCGAAGAAACTACTCATCAATATCCCGACCTTCTGGAAGCTGCCGATAAGCAAATCAAAGCCGACTCCATAATACTCGACGGAGAAGCAATAGGGTTCAACAGAGAAACAGGGGCGTTTCTTCCATTTCAGGAAACTATACAAAGAAAAAGAAAACACGGTGTAACGGAAGCAGCAAAAAATATACCCTTAAAATATTTCGTATTCGACATACTTTATCTGAACGGAAAATCCACAACAGAATTACCTCTGCGGGAAAGAAAAAAGATACTACGCAATATCATAGCCGCCGGAGATACCATAATTGTTGACGACGATATGGAAACGGAAAGTTTCGAGAAACTAGTGGAGTATTTTGAAATTGCAAAAGAAAAAGGTCTGGAGGGGCTGATTGTAAAAAACCCTGATGACAATTATCAAGCGGGGGCACGAAGTTACTCCTGGATAAAACTTAAGAAAGCTGATGAAAAACTACTTGATGATTCCGTAGACTGCGTTCTACTGGGCTACTACCACGGCAGGGGTGTACGGTCGAAATTCGGTATAGGCGGGTTTCTGGTAGGTGTTATGGATAAAGATGCCGAGGTATTTAAAACCGTAACAAAAGTCGGAACGGGACTTACCGACGAAGAATGGGTAAAAATCAAAAAGCTGGCGGACAAACACAAAACTAAAACTGTCCCTAAAAATGTTCTGGTTGAAAAAACTCTTCTACCGGATGTGATTATAGAACCAATGATCGTATTAGAAATAGGGGCCGATGAAATTAGTGTGTCTCAGAACCATACATCCGGTTATGCTTTAAGATTCCCGAGATTGATAAAGTTCAGGGAAGATAAAAATCCGTCTGAAGCTACTACCCTTAAAGAAATAGAGCTGATGTTCAAAAAACAAAGAGGAAAAGTGTGAGATATGGAAAGAATAGGAAAAGTCTTACAGAAAAGAAATATCGTCGGAGATGTCAGAAATAAGCACGAATTCCAGGCATACGGAAACCGCCTTGCCGATGAATTCAACGACCGCAAACACCGCTCTCTGTACATAAAACTCGCTAAAACCGAAGACCGCGCTCTACTAGAAGTTGCCCGCGAGTTCGTTATGGGATCGGAAAAGGCAACAACAAGAGGGCGTTTATTTATGTGGAAATTAAGCGAGCTTAAAAAACAAAGGTTGAACAAAAAATCCGAATAAACTAATATTTAGACACATGGAAAAGAAAAGCATCCTCTCGCTTCAGACACAGTTTATTATCTCGGCAGTGGTCGCAATAGTTTTTCTTGCGTCTGTTGTTGAAAGATCCGCGGTAAACGCCGTGTTCATAGTTCTGGCATCTCTTCTGGGTACAATCGTTCTGGATCTTGAGTATCCTCTCTACGCGTATCTTTTTGAGCCCGAAAAAGGTTTCTCCAAAAATTTTAAAAATTACATCAAAGATAAAGATTACAGAGGCGCACTGAAATATGTTTTTTATAACAGAGGTGACGTGGTGGACAAGTCGCTGAACAGTGCCTTATTTCAAATAATATTTGCCGTCCTTACAATACTGGTAGCGTATACATCTACTTCAAGGATAGCTACCGCGCTGGTTTTTTCGGTGTTTGCAAATTCTATTTTTAAAATGTGGGAGCACTACTTTAACGGGCAAACCGACGAGTGGTTCTGGGCTTTAAAAAATAAACCGGACAAGAAAGGGGTTATTGTTTACTCCGCGGCAATGATCTTGGTACTGGTTGTAAGTTTTCTAATTGTCTAAGTGCTATCTATATACGGAATTGTAATATCCATATCTATCTTCTCCTGCCTTATTGCTGCTGAAAAAATCTACCCCGAAAAGAAAAAAGAAATTTGGGACGCCGGGCTGTATGCAGTGATAGCAGGTATTGCAGGATCCCGTATTTATCATGTAATAGATTATTGGCAATATTACAAAGAATCTCCGGTGAAGATTCTGGAAGTTTGGAACGGCGGTTTGGGAATCTGGGGTGCCGTGCTCGGAGGAGCTTTGGGAATAGGTATCTATTCTTTAGTACACAAAAATTCTTTTTTGGAAATCACAGATATTGTGGCAACAGTACTTCCGCTGGGACAGGCAATCGGAAGGTGGGGAAACTATTTCAACTCAGAATTGGCGGGAAAAGAAACTTCACTGCCTTGGGCAATACAAGGCAAGCATCCTCTTTTTTTCTACGAATCGGTATTGAACATGATACTTTTTCTTCTATTAGTTAGGTTTTCGAAAAGAAATCCTGCACCGGGCGTGTTACTTTCCATTTACCTTGCCGGTTACGGAATCATAAGATTCTTCCTAGAATTTCTGCGGGTAACTCCATGGAAGATGGGTGGCTTGAATGTAGCCCAAATGGTATCTATACTTTCAATAGGAATTGCACTAATTATTTTTATAAAAGGACGCCGTAAATGATATTTTTATCCTCCGACCACGGGGGCTTGGAAATCAAAAAAGAAATTGCCAGATACCTAGAGGAAGGCGGAATTCCACATGAAGATTTGGGACCATTCACTTTAGACCCGAATGATGATTATCCTGATTACACGGAAAAACTTGTGAGAAAAATGCTGGAAACGTCCGACTCCAAAGGGGTTTTAATCTGCAGAAACGGGGTCGGCGTAACTATTGCCGCCAACAGATACAAAGGAATAAGAGCCGGGCTTTCGTGGAATGAAACCCACGCGGCTTCCTCGAGAAGGGACGACAACACCAACGTGCTCACGTTGGCTGCAGATTACGTCAAAATTCATGAGGCGTTAACAATATTCAAGGCGTGGATGAATACCCCGTTCAGCAACGAAGAAAGACACAAAAGAAGACTCGCAAAAATATTATGATTATTCCTGCCATTCTCGAAAAAAAACCTGAAGAAATCAGACGTAAAATTGCCTTTATAGACGGACAGTGTGAATTTATACAAATAGATATTGCCGACGGAAAGTTTGTATCCGAAAGTTCTTACGCAAACATCGAGGATATAGCTTCTTTCGAACCTATTTCAAAACTTGAGATACATTTGATGACCGACCACCCGGAAATTTATGTCGAGGAAAGTTATCAGAGCATATTTAAAATATCGGCGCACATAGAAGCAAAAGGTATCGAAGATTTTATCAGAAAAGCCGTAACAAAAAGGTACACCGTGGGGATAAGCGTTAAACCGGAAACTTCCCTTGAGGATATAGATAAACTACCAGGGGGAATAAGTTTCGTTCAATTTTTAACCGTGCGCCCGGGTAAACAGGGCAACGAAATAATCCGTGATGTTTTTCCGAAAATCAGCAGTTTCAAACAAACTCACCCGGGAATCCGTGTACAAGTCGACGGGGGGATTAACGAACAAAATTTGCAGGAAGTCTTGAAATTGGGAGTAGATGATGTTGTAATTGGTTCTCAAATATTTGACTCAGAGGACCCTGCCGCGATGCTGTCAAAATTAAAGGGAATAAATTTATAATGAACGACATAACCACAATTTCTTCCATCGGAGGCGAAAACAAAATGTACGAACGCATTGCCTTCTTAGGCGGCGCTGCATGGAAAGAAGACGAAGAACCTTACATCCAAGCTTTTGACACAGCCAAATTGCTTGCCAAAAACGGTTATGAAATATTTAACGGGGGAGGCCCCGGAGTTATGAAGGCTTCTACAAAAGGAGCTCATGCCGGAGGGGGGAAAGCGTTCTCGATAACCTATCACCCTAACAAACCGAAAAGACACTACGAAGGAACTGACCTTACGAACGATGTTGATATGGAAACCGTAACACTTGATTACTTTGACAGAACGAAAGTTCTTCTTCAAAACACCGACGTCCACATAGTTTTTAAAGGAAGCATAGGAACCTTAAGCGAGTTCGGAATGTCGTGGGTCAATTCCTGGATACACGAACCAAACAGTAAACCGATTATAATGTTCGGTGATTTTTGGAATGAAGTTCTGGACGCTATCGAAAAAAATCTTTTTATAAAACCTGCCGAAAGAAAAATGCTCACTACATGCACGACTCCGCAGGAAGTGCTGAAGTTTATAGACTCGTTGAACAAAAAATAACGCCGTCCGTTCCTTGTCCTCATTCTGCAAAGACCTTATACTACAGTTAATGCCCAAGTCCCCTGTTAAAAATGATGTTGAAAAAATCGCTCTCATTGCCAACGAACTAAGAGAAGAGATTGTGAGAATGCTGCTCGAAGCGGAAAGCGGTCATACGGCGGGGTCGCTTGGGATGGCAGACATTTTTGCTTCTCTTTATTTCAAAATTCTTAATGTAGACCCAAAAAATCCGACGAACCCCGATAGAGATAGGTTTGTCCTCTCCAACGGACACATATGCCCTTTACTTTACGCAACACTTGCCGAAAGAGGGTTTTTTCCAAAAAGTAAATTAAAACAGTTACGGAAACTTAATTCAGATTTGCAGGGGCACCCAAAGTTCGGTTCCCTCCCCGGCCTAGAAACCTCCAGCGGCTCACTCGGTCAGGGCCTTTCTCAGGCAGCAGGAATGGCGATGGCGGCAAAAATCCAAAATAAACCATACCGTGTATACTGTGTTACCGGAGACGGTGAAATGCAGGAAGGACAGATTTGGGAAGCAGCGATGTTTGCCCCGAATAAAAAACTGGACAACCTCACCTGGATAATTGACAGAAACAATATTCAAATAGGAGGACACACCGAAGACGTTATGCCGTTGGAAAATCTCCGCAACAAACTTGAAAGTTTTAATTGGTACGTGTTAGAAATTGACGGACACAATATCGAAGAAATAATCGGCGCCTGCAAAATGGCGCGTTCGGTAAGTCAGCGTCCTACTGCTATAATTGCACATACGATACCCGGTAAGGGTGTAGAATTTATGGAGTATAAATTTGAATGGCACGGAAAGGTTCCATCCAAAGAACAGGCTTTGAAGGCATTGAAGAGTCTGGCGTCGTTGGAAGGCAAAATTAAATCGGATTATGACTAACAAAACAAAAACAACTTTAAACATGAGCCTGATTCCATTGGTAGTTATCGTGGTTCTAATGATAGGAGCGGGTTATTTTTTACTTCAGGGAGAAATAAAACTCCCGGGCTTTAATAAAGGCACCCAAATTAGAAGGCTGGATGGATTCCCGACTGTTATAACAACAGAAATGCCTCTTGAAAAGCAACGCAAGGTCATCAAGTCTCCTGAAGAATTGGCAGAATTTCTGAATTATATCGACCCCACAGGGTTAACAGAGGTAAGAGATTCGGTAAATTTTGACCGCGAGTATTTGTTGGCGGTATCCTCGGATTTACAGGACGAGACAGGACACAAAATGAGGATAAAAAAGGTTTACGAGGATAAAAATACCAAACATCTGCTGGTGCTGATTGAAGAAACAGATAAAGGTGACAATTGTGAAGTTGAGGTTGAGGGAAATATCACATCCGATGTTGTAGCAATATCTAAAACCGACTACGAAATAAGTTTCGACCGTGTTAAAAAAGTCGAAAACTGTGAAAAAGAAGAAACAACTGAGGAAACACCTACCGAAGGACAATCAAGTCCTCAACAGTAAATAAACGCACTGCCCGATGCTTAATACAACACTTAACTTAAACGAAGAGATATTTCTTCAGGACCGGGAATTAAAGTCCGGAAGAGATGGCTTCGGCGAAGCAATTCTTAAACTCGGAGAGGAACACGAAGATGTTGTTATTCTCACTGCGGATCTTGAAGAATCTTTGCGCGTCACTCCCTTTAGAAAAAAATTTCCGGATAGATTTATAGAAACGGGAATTGCCGAACAAAATATGGCAAGTATAGGCGCCGGACTGGCTTTATCCGGACTTGTTCCTTTTATCACATCTCACGCTATTTTCTCTCCTTATAGAAACTGGGACCAAATAAGACTTTCAATTTGTTTCAGCAACGCTAACGTAAAAATAGTGGGTTCTCACGCAGGATTTTCCAATAGCCCCGACGGCGGTGCTGCGGAATCCCTAGAAGACATCGCCCTGACCCGTGTGCTACCCAATCTGACAGTAATAAGCCCGATAGATTATTGGCAAACAAAAAGAGCGGTTGAAGAAATGTATAAAATCAAAGGTCCGGTTTACTTGAGAATCTGTAAAGAGCCTACTCCTCAAATAACCACAGAAAATACGCCTTTTGAGGTAGGCAAGGCCTACACTCTGGTCGAAGGCACTGACATAACAATATTTAATACCGGAACTGTTGCATATGAAGCACTCGAGGCGGCAAAAATTCTCAAAGCCGGTCATAAGATTAATGTCGAAGTAATAGCCATACCTACCATAAAACCAGCGGATAAAGAAAATATTATAGGGTCTGCTAAAAAGACCGGGAAGTGTGTAAGTCTTGAAGAACACCAAATTAACGGAGGTTTCGGTTCCGCGGTCTCTGAAATTCTCGCGGAGGAATTTCCCGTGTTCAACCTTAGAATTGGCGTCAATAACACGTTCGGAGAGTCCGGTTCGTACCAGGAACTAAAAGATAAATACGGCATTAGCTCTCACCACGTTGTAGAGGCTATACTTAACATGTTAAAGGAAAAATAAGATGGACCTGCTCACTATAGGCGATGTAGCCATAGATCTATATATGAAAATCGGTGCCAAGGACGGACTTCCGCTAGTGGAAGGGGGCGCCGAACCCAAGATTTGCTTTTACCACGGCTCTAAAATACCTGTCGAGCACTTTGAGACCGCAGTTGCTGGAAATTCGCTGAATGTGGCGGCCGGCGGTGATAAATTAGGCCTGGAAACAGGGATTTACACCGAAATCGGAGACGATGAAAACGGAGAAAGGGTTGTAACCGAGCTAAATACGCACGGTGTGGGCACGGATTTCTGCATAAAGACACCGGGCGACGATACAAACGTTAACAGCGTCATAATTTACGGAAGTGACAGAACCATCTTCAGCTACCACGCGGAAAGAAACTACAAAATACGGGATTGGGAAAAACCGAAATGGATCTACTACACCTCTATGGGTAAGGGTTTTGAAAAATTCCAGGAAAAATTAATTGAGTATATAAAACAAAATCCCGGTATCGGTGTGGCATTTAACCCCGGCACCATCCAAATGAAATATGGTTTAAAAACATTTAAAAAAGTTCTGGAGATAACGGATATTTTCTTTTTGAACCGCGAAGAAGCTATAGCTCTCGTCGGCAAAGGAGAAACAGAAGAACTTCATCAAAAACTCCACAAGCTGGGTCCGAAAATGACGGTCATTACCGATTCCGTAAGCGGAGCTTCGTGCAGTGACGGAAACAAGGTAACCCTCCAGAAAAGCTACTCGGATGAAAGACCTGTTGCGGACAAAACGGGGGCCGGAGATGCTTTTGCGTCAGGTTTCCTCGCAGCTATTTTCTACGGAAAACCCGCGGAAACGGCACTGAAGTGGGGTGTCGCCAATGCCGGAAGTATTATAAAAGAAATCGGAACCACGAAGGGACTTCTTACTAAAAACGAAATTGAAGGTATCATAGAGAAAATATGAAAGCAAAAGAATTACTTAAAAAAGCACGAGAAAAAGGAGTAGCTATCGGAGCCTTCAACGTCGGGAACCTTGAAACATTTAAGGCAATAACGCAGGCTGCCGAAAATCTAAAATCCCCTGTACTAATCGAGGCTTCTCCCGGAGAAGCAGGTTTTATTGGACTTAAACAATTGGTCTATCTAGCGAGAGCATACGAAGATCAAATACAGTTGCCTGTAATTCTAAATCTAGATCACGGGGAAAACGTAGAAACAATATTGGAAGCTATAAAGACCGGGTTTGATTACGTTCATTATGACGGCAGTAAGTTCTCTTACGAGGAAAATCTGGAAAACGCATCGATAGTTGTGGAAGAAGCACATAAAAAAGAGGTGATGGTTGAAGGTGAGATTGATCACATAGAAGGAAGCTCAGCAGATCACTCAAGAGAAAATACAAAAATGTATTCAAAACCCGAGCTTTTTACTGATCCCCGCGAAGCAAAAGAATTCGTTGAAAAAACAGGGATAGATGTTTTCGCCAGCTTTATCGGAAATCTCCATGGAATATATGCCGACATCATTCACCTTAATCTTGATAAATTAAAGGAGATCTCAACCGCACTTCCTCACACGTACCTTTCCTTGCACGGAGGTTCCGGAGTTTATGACGACGATGTTAGAAACGCCATAAAGATGGGGATTGTAAAGGTCAACGTTAACTCCGAGCTAAGAGTAGCTTTCAAAATGACTCTACAGGAAGAAATCGGCAAAACAACTGAAATCGCCCCTTATAAATATATGAAACGTCCCATCGAAGAAGTACAAAAAGTTGTGGAAACTAAAATGAAACTATTTGGTTCTCCAGAACTTTTAAAATGAAATTACTAATCACAAGAGAAATTCCCCAGGCAGGAATTAACATTTTAAAACAGTACAAGGACATCGAACTTGATTACAGACAGGGACCTCCTCTTCCCGAAAAAGAAATGCTGGCAGCAGTAAAGGACACGGATGCAATAATTCCGTCAGCTTCCGACAAAATAAATAAGAAAATTATAAATGCTGCGAAAAAATTGCGCTTAATCGCCGCGTATTCTGTTGGGTATGATCACATAGACGTAGCACACGCTACTTCAAAAAATATTTTTGTCGGAAACACTCCGGGAGATCTTACTGAATCCGTGGCTGAACACGCCTTGGCACTTATGTTGTCTGCAGGCAGACGCATTCCTGAAGCTGACAGGTTTTGCCGTGCCGGTAAGAATAAATACTGGAATCCGATGGATTTTGTCGGACCAAAAATAATGGGGGACACCCTCGGTATAATCGGTTTTGGAAGAATCGGCCAGCACCTTGCCCGCATGGCTAAACACGGGCTAAACATGAGGATTTTGTACACGGACATCAACAGGCATTCGGAAGCGGACAACCTGCTCGATGCAGAAAAAGTCGACCTTGATTATCTATTGGAAAATAGCGATTTCATATCCATACACTGCAACCTCACACCTGAAACCGAAAATATGATCAGCGAAAACGAATTCAGAAAAATGAAACCTCTCGCATACATTATAAATACCGCGCGAGGAAAGATAATAAACGAAGAGGCGTTGGCCAGAGCCTTGAAACAAAATTACATTGCGGGAGCAGCTCTCGACGTGTTCGCAAACGAACCCGAAATATATCCCGAATTAAAATTACTGGACAACATAGTTCTTACTCCGCATATCGGAAGTGCTACCTGGGAAGCCAGACTTCAAATGGCCAGGATGGCGGCAGAAAACGTAGTGGACGTGCTGATAAATAACAAACCTCCAAGATATCTCGTGAACAAGGAGTTAGCAAAAGAAACTGTCGCGTCCCTCATTTGATAAAATCAAACTGATGAGAAACTTTATATTTAGAAATAAACAAATATTCATAACCGGATTGATTATCGGTGGAGTATTTCTCTTGATAATACTTACGTCTTCAACCAGGAAAGTTAAGGGGCCTATACTTGCGCCATCCGAGGCTATTCCCGATAACACCACGAATCAGCAGGAATCCGATGCCGGTGTATATCAGCCTAAAGGTCTGTGGAATGCTCCCTCTCCGTCGGACCAAATTGTAAGTGAGGACGTTACTCCCGAAGCACCTGTGGAGGAAACTCCGCCTGTTAAACCCAAAGAAATACTGGAAATTACATTTGATGAGAAAGGTTTCTCACCCCCGGCTGCAAACGGTTTCAAGTATCAAACCGTTAGATGGACAAATAAAACTGACGCCGCCATCTCCATACAGCAAATGAAAAGTTTTTTTGATGAGTTTAAGAAGCCTGTAGATATTGCCTCCGGAGCTACCCTGGAATTTGAACTGACAAAAGCGGGGATGTGGGGGTACAAAGAAACAAGAAGCGGAAAAATGGGTAGTATTTTTATCGTCGTGCAAAGAACTACCGACTAAACATTGTATGCAGATGGGCATATTTCGTTAAGTACGCATTCGCCACATTTAGGTTTTCTCGCCGTACAAACATACCTGCCATGTAGCACCGCGCTTCCGGAAAAGTTCCTCCAGTATTTTTTTGGCAGTAAATTTATGAGATCCTCCTCGATTTTTTTCGGATCTTTTTGCGAAGTTAAACCCAAACGCGTCGTCACTCTGGACACATGAGTATCCACAACAATACCTTCGGCAATTCCCCACAGTTCCTGCATAATTACATTTGCGCTTTTTCTGGCAACTCCGGGAAGTTTCATAAGCTCCGCCATACCGTGAGGCAACACCCCGTTATACAAAGACAACACCGTACGGGCGGCGTCGACTATTCTTTGCGCCTTTCCCTTGTGGAAATTTACCTGCCTGATTAATGCCGTTACTTCAGAAGTATCCGCAGATGCCAGTGCTTCCCAACTTGGGTACTTATTAAAAAGGGCGGGAGTAACCTGGTTAACTTTTTTGTCTGTTGTCTGTGCTGACAACATAACGGATATAGCTAACTGGTATTCATCTGAGTGTGTCAGTTCAGTTTTCGGGTTTGGGTGTTTTTTTTGTAAAAGTAACGCTACTTTCTCTGCCTTTTCTTTTTTGTCCATTTTTAAAATAGTCCCAGTTGGTTTTCGTCGGGTTGTTGGGAAGAATTTTTCGGACCTTCTTCGGGGAGTAACCCCAATCTTTTCATTAAAGATTTGAAATTATATTTGCCTAATTCCGCAAGAACTTTTTCCTTATCGTACCCGGGATACTTTGTGTCGCTAAGTGTAACTCCTACCGGTACGTCCATAATGAGTGTCGCGAGTTTTTTGCTCATCAGAGCCTGCTCGTAATTTTCCAGCAACTTTTCTTTTAAACTTTCGGGTGTGACTTTATCTATATTTCTGTATACATCCTCAACCGACCCGAACTGTTCTATTAATTTAACGGCAGTTTTTTCTCCGATACCATATACTCCCGGAATGTTGTCGCTGGGATCTCCTCTTAAACCCTTATAATCTGCGATTTTGTCGGGTGCAAATCCTAAACGGGTAGAGACCTCGTCTTTTCCTACCCACTCAAGCTTGCCCTTATTATCGGGGACCATAAGCATTATATTCTTACCCGCAAGTTGCCACAGGTCGCGGTCGTTTGAAGCAATTATCACGTCTACTTTTCCGGAAAAGCCTAAAGCCAAAGTAGCAATGATATCGTCCGCTTCATAGCCGTCTACCAAAACCTGCTTAACCCCGAACGCACTTAGCATGTCCAATGTCTTGGGAATCTGTGAAGCCAGTGAGTCCTCCATAGGTTTTCTGTGAGCCTTATAGGAAGTAAAATCCCCGACACGGAAAGTTGGTTTCTCCCCGTCTAGTGCTGCCACTAAATAATCGGGCTTTACCTGTGTGAGCATGTTTATCAGCATCGAAGTAACACCGTACACAGCATTTGTAGGCTCTCCGTTTGCATCACGGAAGCTGGGCGGTAGCGCATGATACGCCCGGTGTAAAAAATTAAATGTATCTATGAGGAGAAGTTTTGGCATATTACAAGCGTGGAAACAACTGCTCTTTCAAAGAAATGGTTTCTTTTCCGAAAACCGCAGAGAGCTTTGACGCAGTTTCAGGTATAAACGGTTCAAGGTAATTAATTATTTCCCTGAGTTCGTTAATTTCCCAGGTTAAAATTTTCTGCAGGTGGGGAGCGTCTTTGATTGCCCAGGGTTTATTGTCATTTATATGTTTATCCAAAACCCCGAGCTTCGACCAGACGTGCTGGACTGCCAGATCGACTCTGAAGTTATTGAAATGTTCCGTGAAAGTTTCGTCCCACTTTTTTAGTTCCGATACTGGAAATTCAAATCCTGAAGTTTCAGCAAGGCGCGCCAAGCGTGACGCTGTATTTCCAAGACCGTTAGCCAAATCAGAGTTGTATACCTGCTTAATGTGATCGACGGAAACATCCACGTCTTCAACCACAGGGCCGTGTTTAATAAAGTAGTACCTGACGGCGTCTGTTCCGAACTGAGAAACAAGTTCCGACGGCTTTATTATGTTGCCTTTGGATTTACTTATTTTTTCACCGTTGAGATTAACGAACCCGTGAACATAGATTGTAGAAGGAAGGGCTTTACCCGCACTTTTTAGCATCGCCGGCCAAAGCAGTGCGTGCCATCTTGCGTTGTCTTTCCCAAGGACATGGATAATGTAGGTATCGTCATTCCAGAAACCCTCGGGCTCCGCGGCGGTAAAATAATTTATCAGGGCATCAAACCATACGTAAATGACATGATCAGGATCGTTCGGTGCCTGAATACCCCAATTCACTTTATAAACCGGGCGCGTAACAGGAAGATCGGTTATCCCCTGTTCGATGAAACCAAGCATTTCTTTCCTCTTACCCTCGGGTATTACAAAACCTTTTGACTCAATCAACTGTTTTAGAAAATCCGAATACTCACTCCATTTGAAAAAATAGTTTTCTTCCTCAACTTTTTGTATGTCTCGTGTTGGGTGCAATAAACACCTACCGTCCGCGTCCAGTTCCGACATAGTCTTGTAGGCTTCGCAGCCCTCACAATACAGCCCGGTGTAGTTACCTTTGTAAATGTCGCCCTTTTCAAAAACACTCTGAAAGAAGTTTCTCGCTGTTTCGTGGTGATCGGGGTCTGTAGTTCTTATGAAACGGTTGTATGAAAGATTTAGGGCATCGAGCTGTGCTTTATCCTGAGAAGAAATTTCATCCACGTGTTCCTTCGGAGTAATACCTCTTTTTTCGGCAGCCTTTTGATTAGTAGACCCGTATTCGTCGGTACCCGTTAAAAAGTAGACGTTTTCGTTGCCTAATACCTCGCAGTAGTAACGGGCAAGACAATCGGCAAGTATTTTTTGATAAGCATGGCCGATATGTATGACGTCATTTGTGTAATCAATTGCTGTTGTTATTAATACTTTTTTCTTGTCCATAAGTACCGTTATTCTACCACTACCGCTCATTTCTACCGTGAACAAACAACTGGTAACCCAGTACCAGGTAAAAAGAAAGGGACAGAGTTATGTTAAGAAGACTCACTAACTTGAATCCTCTCAAAAAGAAAAATATCGATATACCGAAAGCCGCGTAAGCGGAAATTTTTAAAACCTTTCTAAAAATGAACCGCGGGTCCCCCTCCTTATGTAAAGTCTTGGCTGCTATAAAAAAGCCGGTTGTTGAGAAAAGCCCAGTTAAAAATAGGAAAAGGGAAACCAGGAACACGAAAATATAAACATAACTGTTCGGTTTTAATACTAAAAGAGAATAGGCTAAAAATGATGCTGAAAGTACGAAAAGAAATAAGACGGTATACAAAAACTTAGGCATATAAATGATTTTAACATTACCTTCCTAGACGCACAGGCAGGTAGCTGATATTCTTATCGCATGCTAAGTAACGAACTCGTAATAGTGCTGTTTGCTGTCCTTATAGTAATCTTTGGCTTCCTTGTCTTCTACCTAACCACTCAAATTAAAAATATCAAAAGTGCAAAGGGTGATGAAAACAATGTGCTTATGGAATGGCTCAAAGAGATGAGGGGTGACGTAAAAAATAATACCGATGTATTGGAAAAACAACTGAGCCAGCAGAGAGGTACTTTAGACGAACAGATGAAAGGACACCGTGAAGCAATGAATGCCCAGACCAAGCTTATTTGGGAGCGTCTGGATGCTTCCCAGGACGTCATACGTACTGTACAAAAGCAACTCGGCGGAATACAGGAGTTCGGAAACGATATGAAGGACCTAAGCAACGTCTTGAAATCTCCTAAACTAAGAGGCGGCCTCGGCGAACAGTTCCTTTACGAGATTCTGGAAAGCTTCCTTCCCCACGATCACTTCAAAACTCAATACAAATTCAGGGATGGGGCGGTTTGTGACGCTGCCGTATTTACCGAAAAAGGAATCATCCCAATCGATTCAAAATTTCCGATGGAAAACTTTGCTGCGATGCTCAAAGCTGATGCTCAAGGCGAACGCGACCGCTTGAAGAAAGTTTTTATAAGCGACGTAAAGAAGAAAGTGGATGAGATTGCAACCAAATATATACTTCCTGAGGAGGGAACAACCCACCAGGCTATCATGTACATACCCTCGGAAAATGTATACTATGAGCTAATCGTAAACACTCCGGAAATTGAGAATTACTGCAAAGTAAAAAACGTGGTTATGGCATCTCCCAACACCCTGTCGTACTTTTTGAAGGTGTTGCTGGTAGCTTTTCATCAGCAAAATCTGGAAAAGCACGCCGGTGAAGTCTTAAAAGCACTGGACGGCATAAAGCTGGAGGCGTCCAAGTTTAACGACGATCTGGATGTTCTGGAAAAACATATTTCCAACGGATACAAATCCATGGATGGCATAAGGATGAAATTCTCTAGATTATTTAACAAAATCGATAGGATACAGGTTATCGACGATCCCGAACAAAAGAAACTCCTGGAGTAGTCAAAATTACCCAAAAAAAATCCCGGTGAAATGGCAGCTTGAATAGGCTGTTGTTCCAAATCACCGGGTTGCCCAGGAGGAGCGATAAATGCTAAAAATGCTAATGTGAGGTGCGGGCGTTATGGGCGTTATCTTCAGAATTTTTGAAGACCCCCACAAACACCAACGGTATAAATACTACGAAAGTAAGTACAACAATCACAATAGTAACCAGAATGTCCATCGTAACCTCCCTTTTCTGACTGATGAATGCGTAGATTTATTATATCCTAAACACTATATACTTACAGTATTATACTATAAGTTACTAGAATATGCAACAACCCGCTGGGTTTGCGCTATAATAGGGATCACATGCCTTCAAAAAAACAAACGGAAATTAACGAAGAGCAAGCTAAAGTCATCGACCACAAAAAAGACCATCTCTTAGTAGTTGCGGGAGCAGGGACGGGAAAGACGCGCGTTATAACCGAACGCATCAGGGATTTAATACAAAAAAGAGATATAAAACCGAAAGAAATTCTTGCGCTTACTTTCACAGAAAAAGCTGCGGGGGAAATGATCGACAGAACCGGAGATGCAATGCCTTTGGGATATGAGGAACCATGGATTTCTACATTTCATTCTTTCGCCGATAGAATATTGCGTGCAGAAGGAATTGAGATTGGAATTGATCCGGGGTACAAACTTCTTTCTTCTCCCGAGCAGTGGATTTTGTTACGAAAAAATCTTTTTGATCTGGGGCTAAAGTATTTCAGACCGCTGGGTAATCCTACAAGATTCATTTCCGCTATTCTTAAATTTATTTCGAGACTTCAGGACGAAAACGTATCCCCTGAAGATTTCGAAAAATTTGTGCAGAAAACAGAACTTGATGGAGAGGAAAAAGAAAGAATTTTCGAACTTGCCCACGTTTACACCGAGTACACACGCCTAAAGCTGGAGCACTCCAAAATGGATTTCGGGGATTTAATTACATGGTGTCTTAAACTCTTCAGAGAACGCCCCCACATTCTTGAGAAGTACAGAAAGCAGTTTAAGCACGTTCTCCTCGACGAATTTCAGGATACAAACCTTGCCCAGTATGAGCTTGTTAAGCTTTTGTGTCCTATAGAAATGGGTGACCGTAGTTTGGTTGTAGTTGGGGACGATTCGCAATCGATTTATAAATTCAGGGGCGCCGCAGTATCCAACATTCTTCAGTTTATGGAAGACTACCCCAAGGCCGAAAGAGTTACTCTAATAAAAAACTACCGCTCGGGCCAAAAAGTACTTGACCCAGCTTACAAACTAATTGTTAACAACAACCCGGACACTCTTGAATCTAAACTTGGAATTTCAAAAGAATTAATCAGTCAGATAAAAGCAAAGGGTATTTCCCCGTCGATTTTTCAAGCGGAAGAGTTGGAGGATGAAGTCGAACTGGTTATAAAAAAGATTTTTGAGGTGTTAGGAAAAGAACCTGAGTACACATACAAAGACGTGGCCATACTTGCGAGAGCGAACAGCCACTTAGACCCGTTCTTAATGGCTCTAAGAAAACACGGGCTACCTTACCAGTTGGTCGGGAACAGAGGACTTTACGACAGAGACGAAGTAAGAGACGTGATTGCCCTTCTAAGAATAGTTGCCAATCCGAAAGACGGAGTGAGTTTGTACCGTGTGCTCAACATCCGCTCCCTTCAAATAGATCCTGATGATATTTCCAAACTGCTGTCGGAAGCGAGATACAAAAAGACCAATCTTTGGGATGAAGTTAAAAACTCGGAAAAAGTTGAACTGTCTAACCTTAAAGAATTAATCCGCGAGAGACAAGAAAACATAACGAGAGAGACACCTTCGGAATTTATTTTTAATATGGTCACCAATCTTGGTTATATGAGCCCGCTTATCGAAGAAGAAACCGTGGAAAACCAACTGTCTATAAAAAACCTCGATATATTTTTAAATAAGGCAAAGGAGTTTGAAATAAAACACCGCGAGGACACGAAGGAAATCCCCACTGTTGTTGATTTTTTAGACTATATTGAACTGGTTTTGGAAGCAGGAGACAATCCTGCACAGGCAGAGTTAGAAGACATTGATACCATCAACCTGATGACTGTTCACGCGTCCAAAGGTCTGGAGTATCCCGTAGTTTTTATGGTCAATTTAGTTGCCGATAGATTCCCCACAAGAAATAAAGGAGATGTGATAGATGTTCCGGTTGAACTGATAAAAGAAACTCTACCCTCGGGCGATGAACACATACAGGAAGAAAGACGTTTGTTTTATGTCGGGATGACCCGCGCCCAAAAATATCTTTACCTTACTCTAGCTAAAAATTACGGGGGAAAGCGGGAAAAAGTGCCGAGCGGATTCCTCGGAGAAACAGGTTTAAAAATGGAATACGTCGGAAAAGTAACCGACGAGAAGTCCGGAGGACAGGATACTCTGTTCGGCATTACGTCACCGTTTAGAGATCCCAAAGCTATTAACATTGAACACCTTGTGCCCCAAACGATGAGTTACACTCAAATTGATACCTATAATGCGTGCCCTTTGAAATATAAATACTCATACATATTGCGCATCCCCACCTTGCCAAACTATGCTCTAAGTTTCGGTACAACAATGCACGAAACACTAAAAGAATTTCACACAAAGAGAATGTTCGGTAAAGAAGTATCACTCGAAGATTTATACGAAATATACGAAAGAAAGTGGATACCATTAGGGTATGACGATGAAAAACACCGAACTGAAAGATTTGAAAGCGGAAAGCGGGTGCTTGAAGAATACTTTAATAAACATGCTGCAGGAAAAGACAACATAGAGGCTTTGGAGAAATCCTTCAACTTAAGAGTCGGGGGTACTAATTTCTTCGGAAGAATTGACAGAATTGATAACCTGGAAAGCGGCGGGGTGGAGATTATAGATTACAAAACGGGAACCGCTAAATCCCAAAAAGACGTTGACCGCGATGCACAGGTGACGATTTACGCTATGGCCGCAAAGGAAGCGCTGGGGTTAAAGCCCGATCTTTTAACTCTGTATTTTCTGGAATCGGGAGAAAGAGTTTCAACCACCCGCACGCCGGATGACCTAGTGAAGCAAAAAGAGAAAATTGTAGAGACTGTTGAAAATATTAAAAAAGGTGAGTTCGAGGCCAACCCTACTATTCAATGTGGCTGGTGTGATTACAAAGACATCTGCCCTTTCGCCTACAAGGGGTAACCCCCTTCTCCTTAAGGGCTAGCGCACTCCTAGAAATCTACACCTGTTATTCTTGAAACCGTTCCGTAAATCTTATTCAAAAACTTAATCCGGGGAACAGGAAATTCTATTGCGACGCCACCGAACTTTTCTTTAAAATGGCTGAATCCTTCCCAATTTCTGGTTTGAAAAGGAAACCTTGGGTCGTCTTTTCCCTCCAAGTCAAAAACCTCGTAACCTTCGCTTTTCAAAAATTTCATTGCCTCCCACATAAGAAGGTAACCGGATTTATTTTTCCTTGCCGATTCCGAAGATCCTCCCGCAACAAAAAGAACCATGTTTTTGTGTCCCAGACAAAATTTGCTGGACTGGAGAATTCCGTCCTTATCTCTGACCTCACACAAATACGACCTGTCCCCGAAAGATTCGACCCTGGTAGAAAATTCGCGAATCGGAGAAACATAGAAATTCTTTTTGCGGGCGGTAACAGATAGAAGTGCGTAACTTTCCTCCAATTGAGAGATAGACGGCTTAGATATTTTTACCGCCCGGTAACCTTCTCTAATTGCCCGGGTGATGGAATACTTGGCACTGTGTGAAAATTCCGACCACATTTCTTCTTCTGATTTTGTAAGATCCATAAATATTGTCGAGGGAACACAATTCGGCGAATACGACGGGCGGTAGCCTTTACCATCAAAAACCGACAGGTCCTGATCAAAATCAGGTTCGATTTTTATATAAACGCACTTCTCTTCCAGACATATCTTTTCGATCTCCTGTAAGTCTGCTTCCACGATTTTCTTCGGATGTTGAATTTTTACAAAATTTCCTAGAGGGGAAGGACGTATTGCTATAAGAATTCCGGTTGATGTTTTTCTGAGTTTCCAATGCAACGTTTCCAGATATTTTCCCCATCCGTCGCTTTGTCTTATGTCCTGCTCTCTATTCATATTACTTGATGAGTTTAAGCAGTTTCCATCTAAAACTATTGGCTAGATTAAAGAATTTGTACAAATTCTCGTTTATGACCATATCATACGAGTCGATATAAACCACATGTTTAGCCCCGAACTTTGATTTAAAAATAGAGAAACCGTAGTATTCGTCGGATGTATCAGTCAGATCCGCCGATGCCCCCCACATATCAAAAGTTTTGTACCCCAGCCGCTTGCCCAACAACAATGCTTCCCATCCCAGAACCGTGCTTGCAAAAAGATTTTTCATTCTTTCCGTCGACCCCCCGTAAGGATAGTAAAGCACTCCCTCATAAGATAAAAGAATCCATGCGGCAAGAGCCTCTCCTTCGAATTCTGCAACCAAAAGTTTAGCAAGCCCCGCCTTGTTGAAAACATCCCACATGTTACGGAGATATGAGTAACCTCTAAAATAGAATTTCTGTCTGATGCCGGTTTCTTTGTAAAGGGCGTAAAACTTGTCAAAATCTTTATCTTCAGTGCTTTCTCTTACAATGACTCCGTTTTTCTTTGCATAATTTATGTTGTATCTATGCTTTTTGTGGAGTAACGAAGAAAGCTCTTCCTCGCTTTTAGTGAGGTCTATAAAAAAATTAGCTTTGGCAAATTCATCTCTGGGAGAATGCACGCACTGCTTTTCAAATATTACTGAGGCTTCAGCTTCTTCAGAACTTCCTTTTATGATGTTGGGCACGTCGAAGTGAACGGCGATACAGTTATTTTCCTCTGCCGACTTTCTTAATTCTTCAAAATTTACATCAAAGGGGGACACCCGCGGACAATAAGCATAGTTGTAAGAACTCAAAGGAATCCTGTGGATTGTATAAATAACATTCCCAGCCGACACTGCAGGAGTACCGTGTTTGTTTTTAAATTCCGCCCATAGCGGAGACTGCAGAATGTGCTTTCCCATGCTGCGAGTATAACATTGACGGTACGTGGTTTATAGGATATGTTCTTAGTATTAACAACTTAACCGTCCGTAATGGGCGGGGTAAAAAGGGATAGAGACCGGTGAAATAGAGAGTCCCGGTCAAAGCGTCCGGGCAGATGCAAAGGTTTCAACCGTGTGTTTGTCCGGATTTCTTAATCATACTCAAAACTTTTTTTGAGTATTTTTTTAATCTGCTGCTTTTTTCTGTAACCAGCGCGTCAAATTTACCGAACTCGTGTTTATATTTTCCCTGCAAAGATCCTACGCCTCTAAGATGATAGTCAAACGCCGCTCTGATGTTCTTCCAGACAAACTGAACCCTGCCTTCCTTTTCCAATCTTCTGACGCTAAATTTTATTTTAGGATCTTTTAACAAAGCGTACTTGTATCCTGCTTTAAACATCCTCCCGACTAAATCAAAATCTTCGGCCAGTTTGACTTCTTCCTGAAACCCGCCGACTGCGTTAAAAGAAGATTTATTAGCGTATATAAACGTTCCCACAGCCGCCGGAAACCTATCTTTCACAGTTTCCAGATACAGCTGGTTAAACGCCCAGTATAGAAATTCGTCTACCAACTTGTCGGAGATGGGCACATTCCACGAAGAAAGAACATCAACCTTTTCCTTTTCTATATAAAGGTCGATTTTGGAAATAAACTCCGGCTCGGGGGCAACGTCGGCATCGAAAAATATTAAATGAGGAGCTTTTGCCAATTTAGCACCGTAGTTACGCTGGAAAGAAACTCCGCGTTTGGGAGACTCGGTGAAGGTCAGAGCTAATTTGCTGTCGAACTCTTTAACTGCCTGCTTTGTTTTATCCTCACTTACCGCATCAACAACAATTACTTCGAAATCTTTAAATCTCTGCTCTACTAAAGATTGAAGGAGAATGCCTATGTATTTTTCCTCATTTAGTGTCGGTATGACTACGCTATATTTCACAAATACTCCTTATTTCATAAATACCTATGAATGCAAAATTTTATAAAAAGCCAGCCATTCTTCCGGGCTTAAATTTTGCGCCCTAAGCTTGGGGTCTATTCCGCCTTTAGATAATTCTTCTTTGGTAAAAGGTTTGTTGAGCATTTTTCTCGGATGCGAAAACGCCTTATGAAGAAACCCTTCATATCTTTCAATTGTACTAAGGTCCATTTTAATATCTTTTCGTGTCAGTTTTATAACGGAACCGTCCACTTTTGGCGCGGGGGTGAACTCATTTTTAGAAACATCGAACAGGCGCTCGGCGTTATAGAATGTTTGAACAAATGTTGAAAGGTAGGATGCGTCGGGAACTTTACTGCACACCTTCTCGGCAACTTCTTTCTGAATAAGGAAAACTACTTTTTCGGGCATAACATTCATTTTGATAACGGAATGGAGAATCGGAGAAGTGATGTAGTAAGGTAAAGACCCGAACACCTTAACTCGCCTTTCCGATGTAAAAGTGGGTAGCCATTTTAAAATATCGTCGTGAATTATTTCTATTGTCGGCTCAAGTGAGAACATTCCGAGAAGCTTTTTAGCAAAACGCTCATCCACTTCCACTGAATAAACTTTTATGTCGCGGTCTGTAATACGGTGAAAAAGAGCCTCGGTAAGAACCCCGTGTCCGGGCCCTATCTCAATAATATCTTCGCTGTTCTCTATATCCAAAGCATCTACCATAGACGTCACAATAGAAGATTTGAGAAGAAAGTTTTGCCCTAAAGACTTGATGGGTTCGTACATCACTCTATTATACCTATAAGTACAAAAGGCTGCTTTTTACCCCTACCAATTGAAGTTATTACGGTCGTAATCAAGTTCGTCAAGAAAATCGTCCGTCGATCCGGTAGAACGCTGGAATTTTCCTTTTTCCATACTTATCCCGCGGTATTCTAAAATCTCGCCGGGTAATTCTCCCAAAAATCTACTGGGAATATTTGCCTGGATGCTTCCGAAATATAAACGACTTGAAACACAAGTCATAAAAACTTTTTCTTTTGCTCTTGTAATAGCCACATAACACAAGCGTCTTTCTTCTTCCAAAGCATCCTGCTCTAACAGCGACTGAGTGTGCGGAAACAAACCCTCTTCCATTCCTACAATAAAAATGACGGGAAACTCCAAACCTTTCGACGCATGCACGGTCATCAGTGTAACAACGGGGGCATTATCATCCCGCGGACGGTCAGAACTTTCGATTAAAGCGACATTTTCTAAAAATTCGTTTAGGTCAACAAACTGAGCGGCAACCGACTTTAACTCATTAATGTTTTCAATTCTTTGAAAATTCTCATCGGTTCCGTCGTTAAGCCACTCAATATATTTTGTGTCGGTAAGAATTCTCTCCATAAGTTCCAGGGTCGATAAAGTTTCAGCAAGCTCTGTCCATTCTTTAATTGGGAGGTGGGATTTTTCTTCTACCGCCGCGATATCCCATTTTAATTGTTTCAGCATTTCCTCGGATTTTTGTCCGATGCCGCGAGGAGGAACATTTATAATTCTGGACCAAGACACCTTATCTTTAGGGTTATGAACAACTTTTAAATACGAGATTATATCTTTTATTTCTTTTCTGCCGTAGAACCTGACGCCCCCGATAATACGATACGGAATGTTATTTCTTATGAAATGTTCTTCAATGTTTCTTGATTGAGCATTCGTTCTATAAAGAACGGCGATATCCGAGTAGCTTTTTCCTCCCATTAGAGCGCCTGATATTTCATTAACAAGAAACTCCGCCTCGTCTTTTTCCGAACTCCCACGGTAAACGATCAAACGGTCTCCCTGTGAATTGTCGGTCCATAAATCCAGAGGAATGTGTGTCGAATTGTTTTTTATCAAATTTTTAGCTGCTTCCAGAATATTTTTTGTGGACCTGTAATTTTTTCCCAGGTTGTAAATTTTCGCTTTCGGATAATCGTTTTGAAAATTAAGAATGTTTCTAAAATCAGCGCCCCGGAAACTGTAAATAGCCTGCGACATATCCCCGACCACAAATAGATTTTCTTGGCTGCCGGATAAAGCCTTAGTTAAAGCGTACTGTACTTTATTTGTATCCTGATATTCATCAACCAAAATAAATTTAAAAAGATCCTGATATTTCTTTAAAATATGGGGGGACGCCTCGAATAAGTGAACTGTCTCCAAAAGAAGGTCATCAAAATCCAGGGCGTTGCTTTGCCTAAGACGCTGCTGATATTCAGGATATATCTTGGCGACCGTTTTCTGAAAATATCCCTGAGCATACCCTGCGTACATTTCGGGAGAAACCATTTCGGATTTTGCCCCGGATATGTACTCCAACACCGCGCGCGGGTGAAACCTTTTTGTGTCTATTCCGAAATCCTTTTCTATATCACGTATTACCGCAGATTGGTCGTCCGTATCGTAAATAACATAAGACACCGGAATTCCTATGTCGCGCCCGTCTTTTCTTAAAATTTTGGCGCAGATACTATGGAAAGTACCACTCCAGGGCAATATATTTTCAACACCCAGAATACTTTTAACCCGGGCTTTTATCTCGTCTGCCGCCTTATTGGTAAAAGTCACACACAAAATGTTATTTTCGGGAACTTTTTTTTCTTCAATAAGAAAAGCTACTCTATGCGTTAAAACCCTGGTTTTACCGCTACCCGGACCTGCAACCACGAGAGCCGGGCCCAAATAGTGTGAAACCGCAGCTACCTGGTCTTCGTTCAAATCTTTAAGAAAAACGCTTGTAGTATCCGACACGTAAATAACATATCACAGCTGACTTTTTTGTCGATACTCCCGCAGCGACGAAAAACTATAAATCCCCTGCAATACTGTTTACAATAAACTCATATGTTCAAGCAATCTCTTCCATATGTAGCGTTGGCAATAGTACTGGGGCTGGGCGTTTATCTCGCAAGCATTACTCTCAAAGGAGACGTACCGCTTACACCGGGAGCAAAGTACTACACGGTAAAATTCGGCGAGGATGTTACATTGAGAACTGAAGTGGCGGAGACAAAGGATGAGCTGAAAAACGGGTTAATGAACAGGGAAAAACTTCCTAAAAACACGGGGATGCTTTTCATTTTCGGCATAGAATATAAATACTCTTTCTGGATGAAAAACACATTAATACCCCTGGACATCATATGGATTAACGAAAGAATGGAAGTTGTCGACATAGCAAGAGAAGTACCTCCCTGCGTGACAGAAGAGTGCCCTTCATACACGCCGCAATACCCCGCCAAGTATGTTGTGGAAACTCCGGCCAAATGGTCCGTCTGGAAAAAAATATACCCCAGCATGAAGGTCAGAATATATCGAGAAGATGGTGCTCAACTGTAATTCCATATTGGGAAAAAGCGTGGTCCAGCATTATTATCATGTCTCCCTTGCGATCTATGCTGTTTAGTACAACACCTGCCAGTCTTTTACCCGAGTTTTCCGCGTATGTAGAAAGGCATAGTCCGGCTTCCTCCGTATACCCGGTTTTTACCCCGATTACCCCGGGGTAAGTCGTAAGCAAATTGGTCTGGTTCACAAGGTATAAATATTTATGTAATTCGGAATATGGGAGCTCCTTTTCTACCGTGGCAACGATCTCTCTAAACTCTTTGTGTCTCATAGCATATTCGGTTAGCACAACTAAATCCGCGGCAGTCGTATAAGAACGGTCGTCGAGCCCGCTGGGGTCAAAAAATTCGGTATTTTTTAATCCCAATTCCTTTGCTTTTCCGTTCATCCATATAACAAATTCTTCCGAAGAGCCGGCAACATTTTCGGCAAGTGTATAAGCCGCATCATTTCCGGAGTTCAACAAAAGACCGTACATTAACTCTTCGGTTGTGTAAGCTTCTCCTTCCGAAACACCCATTTCGTTCTCACCGATTGCGTCGGCTTCAGCGGTAACAGTCGCGTAGTCGGATAAAGATTTGTGCTCTAGGGTGACAACGGCGGTCATTATCTTGACCAAACTTGCCAAAGGCATTCTTTTATTTATCTCTTTCCCGTAGAGAATTTCTCCTGTGTCCGCGTCCACTACAATACCCGCGCTTCCAACAATAAGATCGGTAGGAAAATCTCCGGCCTCTCCGGTAAGCAACAACCGTTCTTTACTAATATCGGAGGCTTTCAAGGTTTCTCTATATTCATCCCTTACCCCCTCAACTTTAATTTCCGCCGGCACTCCCTTATTAAGAAAAAACACCCCTGCAGAGATAAACAACACCAACACAGCAGTAAGTAGCCACAACCACAAACCGCCCCTTACCTTTTTAGAATCCTGTGAAATTTTTTGTTGATAACTATACATATTGAAGACCAGAAATTATGTTATCATAGATGTCGTCCGTAGGATTAAATTTTTTATTAAGGACAACTATTTTATGGTACAACTACTGGATTTTTATGCAGATTGGTGCGGGCCGTGCAAAATAATGACTCCCGTGCTGGAAGAAGTCGAAAAGGACTTAAACAAAAAACTTGAAGTTAAAAAAGTTGATGTTGAAGCTGAAGGAGCTATGGCACAAGAGTTTGGAATTTTCAGCATCCCGACTTTCGTAATTATGAAAGAGGGAAAAGAAGTCTCCAGAAAAGAAGGCGCGATGCCTAAAGAAATGCTGAGAAGCTGGATTAATTCGCATCTATAGATATAATTAGCCTATGACTGCCCGTCTAGCAATTAATGGTTTCGGAAGAATAGGAAGAGCCTCCCTTAAAATCGCTTTGGAAAAAGACGAAGTTGAAGTTGTAGCAATTAATGACCTTACCAATCCCCGCGTTTTAGCCCACTTATTAAAATACGATTCAGCTTACGGCGTCTACGAAAAAGATGTCTGGGTTGAAGAAGACGGGAAAATTATACGCCTTGAAGAAAACGCCGGAGAAAAAGATTTTTTCTCTATCACCGGTAAAGAAAATTATCTTGTTGTGGAAGGTAAAAAAAGCCGGGTGTTTTCGGAAAAGGATCCTTTAAAGCTTCCGTGGGGCGACCTGAAAGTTGACACTGTTCTCGAGTGCACGGGAAGGTTTACCGAAGACGATTCTTCGAAAGCACACATAACGGCCGGCGCAAGAAAAGTTGTTGTCTCTGCTCCTACCAAAGGCGGGGATACTCAAACTTTTTTAATCGGGGTTAATGACTCTCAGTATCTCGGACAAAACGTTATTTCAAACGCTTCCTGCACCACAAACTGCATTTCGCCGGTTATTGCCGTAATGCACTCCAAATTTAAAGTATTAAAAGCCGTGATGAGTACAGTACACGCCATAACTGCAAACCAAAGTGTTGTTGACGGCCCTCCTTCAGGAACCAAACCGGATATGCGAAGAGCGCGCGCAGCAGGATACAACATTTCACCCACAAGCACGGGAGCAACCAAAGCCACAACTCAGGTCATACCGGAGCTGGAAGGCAAGTTCGACGGAATTTCTTTGAGGGTTCCTATTATCACAGGTTCGGTTTCCGACATTACCATGTTAATAGAGAAAAAAACCACTAAAGAAGAGGTGAACAATGCTTTCCTCGAAGCCAAAAATAATCCATTCTATAAAGGCGTTTTAGATGCTACTTATACGCCTATGGTTTCTTCAGACATTATTAAAAGCAACTATTCAGCCGTCGTCGATCTGGAAATGACCCGTGTGGTGGACGGCGATTTGGTGAAGATACTGGCCTGGTACGATAACGAATGGGGCTACAGCAACAGACTTGTTGAGATGGCTCTTTTGATGACTTCCTAATCATATCCCCTTACAAATGATAAAATGGTTCCAATGAAATCAGTATCGGAAGCTAATATAACCGCAGGACAAAGAGTCCTTGTAAGATGCGATTTGGATGTCCCTGTTGCTCACAGAGAGGTACAGGAAAAATACAGGCTTGAAGCTTCGTTGGAAACTTTAAGATATATTATCTCCAAGGGCGCCTTTCCTGTAATCATCGGGCACATTGGAAGCCCGGGTGGAAAAGCCGACGAAAGACTTTCAACAAAAAACCTGACGTTCTTTTTTGACGAGGCTCTCGGTGCAGGGAAATATGAACTTTTGGAAAATCTGCGCTTCAACCGCGGAGAAGAAGAAAATGATCTACAGTACGCCAAACAACTATCTGTAAACGGAACTATTTACGTAAACGAAAGTTTCGCAACTTCACACAGAAAACACGCTTCAATCGTCGGGATACCTGAATGGATTCCTTCCTACGCAGGGCTACGTTTCTTAAAAGAGATAGAGACGCTTAACATTTTGCTCGATGATGTAAAAAGACTTTTCGTGATAGTAATCGGAGGGGCAAAATTGGAAAGCAAACTTCCTGTTGTTAACAAGTTCTTAAAAAGGGCGGATTTCATTTTACTGGGAGGTAAATTGGGAATGGAATGGAAAGAAGAAATTCCTTTTAACCTTGTGGTGCCGAAAGATTACGCCCCCGAAAACAAAGATATCGGAAGCCAAACTATCGCTGAATACTCGGAAATTATTAACAGGGCGGGAACAATACTGTGGGCGGGCCCGATGGGAGCTTACGAACAACCTGAATATTCTTTAGGAACAGCACAAATCGCTTCGGCCATAGCTAAAAAAACGAAGGAAGGCGCTTTTACAGTTATCGGCGGGGGAGATACAATAACGGCCGTTAACAGCTACGCCCTGCTCGATAAATTTAGTTTTGTCTCAACCGGAGGCGGAGCAATGTTGCAATACCTTGCCGAAAAAACCTTACCCGGGATAGAGGCGTTGAACAAGAGAAAATAATGCCGAAAATATTAAAAATCAGCTTTCCTGAAAAATGCGTAGGGTGTGAAATGTGCGCTATAGAAGCTCAACGCCAGCTTAGAAAAATCGGGTTGGAGGGAGCTCTGATACGAGTCTTCAGGAATACAAATTCAAAACTCGGGAATATAGAGTATGCGTTAGAAATAGACCCGAGAATCAGCAGCCTGAATGTAGACAAAATACAAAAAATATGTCCGAAAGGTGTTTTTGAAATCGAGGAGACCGACTAATGGAAACAAGACCAAGAAAAATATTATCAATAGACCTTGCCAAAAAAGAGTTTGAAGTAAAAAGCTTTGAAGACTTAAACAGTTATATAGGGGGCGCCGGGCTCGGTTTCAAATTAATGGAAATGTACTACGATAAAGACCCTTTGATACTTGCCGTGGGACCTTTGAATGGACTTTTTCCTTTCGCATCAAAAACTGCAATTATAATAAACAACGACGGTGTGATTGAAGATGTTTATCTCGGAGGAAGCATATCTTTAAGAATCAGATACGCAGGACTGGACGCGATAGTTATATACGGAGTTTCTCAGGAAAAAACTATTTTAGACATCACAAATGCAACCGTCAGTTTTAAAGATTCCGCTGAAGATCCGGAGACACTGGGACTTCCCGGAAAAAGAAGCGTAATAAAGGTAGACGGTTCGAAAATAGTGCTCGGAGGTTACTTCACAACACCGGAACGCTACCTCGAAAAAGAATTTACCGATAAAAATATTTCAGGAATTGTAGTAACCGGAACCGAACTTATAAACATAAAAGACTTTGATAAGTATGAAGACCTTTACAAAAAAATTCTACATAGAAAAGACGAGTTAAGTGTTTTAGAGGGAACCTACCCTTCCTGTTCCAACTGCCCGATGGGGTGCGGAAAATCTAAGACCGGGGAAATGGGCGGGAATGTTCTTTTACACAGCCTTGTAGCCTGCCAATATGCAGATAGAATATATACTGATGTGGGTGTGGTCTTTTCCTGTCTCAACGTACTGGGATACAATTATACTCACGAGGATATCGAGTCTTTACCAAAATTGATTGAGCAGACACTTAGGAGGATTTCGTGAAATATATAGTGGCAAACTGGAAAATGAACATGAATATGCAAGACGTAATAAACTGGGCGGCCGGTTTTGACACGTCTGTGTTAAGTAAAGAGGTTAGCGTAATTGTTGCCCCGGCTTCCTTACACCTGTTTCCAGTTGCCGACTTAATGAAAAGGGTCGGCGTGAAAATTTCTGCACAGGATGCCTCAATCGAAGAAAAAGGCGCCCATACAGGAGAAACCGGAGCTTTTCAGTTGAAGGAAATGTGTAACTACGCTATTGTCGGACACAGCGAAAGAAAAGAGGACCCCGAAACTGTAGTTAAAAAAATTGATGCCTGTCTTGCCCACGGAATAAAACCCATCGTCTGTTTTGTAGAACCTGATCAGGTAAATTTGTATAAACGACCGGGTGTTATTTATGCATGGGAAGATCCTGCAAATATTTCAAAAAATGGCACGTATAAAGAAAAAAGTACTGAGGATATAATCAAAGGCGTTAATAAGGTCAGGGAAATATTAAACAACGAAGAGCCTCTTCTGTATGGAGGGTCAGTTAATGGACAAAATATCTCCAATCTGGTTAATATAAAAAAATTGGACGGTGTTTTAGTCGGTAATGCGAGTCTGGATCCAAAACACTTTTCCGGAATTGTGGCCGCTTATTAATAAACACTTTATGAAGTACATGGATATATGCAGAAAAACTAACGGTACTGTTAGTACAATAAAAAACGAACGCGGGGTTTCCCAAACAAAGACCCTTAAGTTTATTGCGGCTGCAGGGCTAGTTCTCACGGTAACCGTCGCTTTTGCCTTCAAGGATAAGATACTGGCTGCATTCAACCCCATCTCCGTTATTGCCACAGTTGCGGGAACAAATCTCAAGGAAACCGACGGAAGGACAAACGTGCTTATACTGGGATCTGACAGAAGGTTGGGAGGTGCCGAAGCGGGCAGACCCACACTAACAGACACCATACTCGTAGCTTCAATAGGAAAAGTCGATAAAGACGTTGTTTTAATATCTCTTCCCAGGGATTTATGGGTAAAAGACGCCAACGGTTCGCATAAAATTAACGCAGTTTATGCTTTTTCAAAAGACGGCGAGGGGGCTGATAACTTGAGAGCAGTTCTGCAAGATGTTTTGGGAATTCCGATACACTATCATGTTATGGTCTCTTTCGACCTTTTTAAAGAAATAATAGACATTCTTGGAGGGGTTGAAGTTACTGTGGACACCGCATTCACCGATTACGAGTATCCTGTTGAAAACATGGAAATAAATAATTGCGGAAGAACGGACGATGAAATTAAGAAGATGGAAGAAGGGGGTAAATCTACTCTTGAGATTTACTTTTGCAGATACGAAAAAATCGTATTTAATCAGGGAGCTCAGACCATGGATGGAGAAACAGCGCTGAAATTTGTTAGGTCTAGACACGGAACCAACAATGAAAACACGGATTTCGCAAGATCCAGAAGGCAACAAAAAATTATCACTGCAATTAAAAATAAATCCCTCTCGATACAAACACTGGTCAATCCCGCGAAGCTTAAAAGCTTATACGACGCTTACTCACAAAATACTGACACCGACGTAGATTTCGGAGCCGTTAATTCCTTCTACCTGCTGTCGCAACAGATTAATTTTGACCGCGTCGTATCCGTGGTGCTGGATGATAGAAGCCCTGCAGATCAGGGAGGACTTTTGTACGCCCCGGCGGATAAAACCTTATATAACAACCAGTATGTGCTGGTTCCTCAAACCGGCGATTACGTTCAAATCCACGCTTTTGTCCAAAGATACCTTTTTGGAGGAAAGTAATGATTTACATTGTGCACGGAGAAAACCTCTCCAAATCGCGGGCACTTATCCTAAACCAACAAAAAAAACTAATGGTCAGGTATAAACAAGAGTTTTCGATACAGGACACAACTCCAACCGACCTTACCGGTAAAATAAGAAGTATAGACATTTTCGGGGAGCCTCAATTTTTTGTCGTAAATATTTCCGGAGCGGGACGCACGAATTTGGAAGAATATGTCAGCGTAATAGCTCAGACACCCCCTCACACTACCCTCGTTATACTTTCAGAAAAGAAACTAACTGCTTCTAATATTTTCATTAAAAATGCCGGAATAATGAAAGCGCAGGTTCTTGAAAACGAGAGTTTGTTTACGGGAACTTCATTTGATTTTGTGGATGCCGTTATGAGAAAAGACAGAATTAACTCCTACAAGCTCATGCACAGGGAGTTGGATAGAGATAAAGATCCGTTTGAACTCTTTGCTCTTCTTATGTATGGCCTAAGATCGCTGGCTCAGGTCAAGTTTGAAAGCCCGTCCTCTTCAGGAATGAGCCCTTACGTACGTTCCAAACAAAAAAATTTTCTTGGGAAATACACCGAAGATGGAGTAAAAGATATGTTCAAAGAGTTTTATAACCTGGATCTAAAATCCAAAATTGGAGAGATAAACCCCGAGGTTATGCTAACTTTGGCCGTGGAGAAAGTGTTAAACTCTAAGTAATGCCGATCCGAACCGGACCCAGAAAATACATCAAAGATCATTCAAACGACCCTATATATAAGACGGTAAATTATGATTTTTATTTCAAATCCAAAATATTGTCGGGGCTGTTGATGTCGCTGGGATTTCTTGTACTCGGAACGCAAGTTGTCATTCCGCTGGTTTTCTTTAAAACGCAGGATGAGGTTTCTAAGCCCATGAGAAGTAGCGTGCTTGGTATTGCCACAGGGTTCAGCGATTTTGAATTCGTAGAATTGGACGAAAAGAACACTACCGGAAAAGAAGATAAGGCCGAGGTAGCAAAATTTTTTACGCTTTCGGTACCGAAGCTCGGAATAGCTAACGCTATTGTTGAAACTAATTCCCCGAATCTAAGCCCCGAAACATCGCTCGGACACTACAACGGCTCGGCCCTACCCGGAAACAACGGCAACGCTTTTATTTACGGGCATTCTGTACTTCCTTGGTTCTATAATCCCAGAAACTATAGAACTATATTTTCGACACTGGGCAGCTTGCAAACAGGGGACGAGGTTGAAATCAAGTATATGGGGGAAACCTTAAAGTACACCGTAGAGTCAAAAGAACTTCTAACCCCCGAGAGGGTTGACCCGCTGGCCGGATTTAAACCCGCCTATCTGAACGAATCCACAGTAACACTAATGACCTGCTGGCCTGCAGGCACAAAAACAAATAGGTTATTAGTAAAAGCTGTACTGATGGAAGATTGATGTTAATTATCCTTAAGGATTTTTTTCTCGAAGCCACTTAGTGCCGCTTTTCTTGGATTGCTTGATATGTAGTACATTCCCGTTAAGAAAAATACTAAAGAAACCAAAAGTCCGGCTGTAATTCCTACTACCCCTGTCTCAGGAACGGTACTCCCGCTCCCTGTCGTTTGCGTAGCTGTCGGGGCTGACGTAGCGCCGGCTAAAACGGCTGCGGTACCGACGGAAACAGCATTTACCGGCTTGTCGACAATTTCTCCGAAGACAGAAGAGTCCGAAGTTCCTGCGACTTGCTCTGTCCCCGCACTCAGTGCCGGTGCCTCTGACGGAACTGCCTCGACTACCACCGGAGCTGTAGAAGCCTGGTAAGGCGCCGCCGAAGAATCCCCGCTACTATTTGTAACAAGATAATAAACGACGCTGAACACAATAAGTGAGATTGAAAGTGTCAGTATAAAGGTTTTAAATCCGTTTTTCGCGCTATCGCTGTTCATAGGCAGGTTTCAAACTTCGTAGAAACTCTATGTCAATAGTAACATCTATCGGACGGGACATGTCAAGTATATTCTGAGTAATATATTTATCCCTATTCACGGACTGGTTTCCGAAAACCAGCCAAAACAACCCCGCAAGAACGAAACACAGTGTAGTAATAAATAGTCTTTTCATATTTTTACAGATTAAATATCCTCAAATACAAGGTAGCCTGGGTACTGTCGGTGTGTATTTCATATTTCACGGAATCAACCACAGTTACACGCTGCATCCCCTCCACGCCCGAGATAAGCGCCGAAAGATCTCCCGCCCCTTCCAACGTAATCATAATGGGCACCTCACCGTCCGCACTCTCCGATGCAGGCACAAAATCTGTCACACCAAACCCCGCGGTCGCAGCCTGTTGCATAAAGGCAACCATATAAGTGTGGGTGTTTAACTCTTGGGGAATTGTAGCTTCTAACAAAGGTATGTATTTTTCTGCCGTAGAAATATCCTCCGATAATTTATTAATACTTTGGAGTTTCACGTTCAGGTCATGATTTAGTGCTCTCATCTCCTTGTATAAAGCTACTTTCTTAGTCATCGAAGACGCCAAAGAACTTATCGCGAAAAAACCGAATAATAAAATACACACAAATGCCCAAATGCCGTATACTCTGGACAAAACAAGTTCGTTTGAAAGAAACAGTTTAGCTGAGTTCTGCACGTCTCTTCTCATCTATAAATTCCTCCCAATCTAACCAGGTAAACATTTTCTGAGGAAGAAAAAAGCGCTTCCCTGATGGAAATTTCCGATACTCCTCCATCCCGCAGCCATCGTAAGAACATTCCGGTAATCTGGGCGGGGGAGCTGCCTTTTACAACTATCTCAAATGTCTGTGGGGTAAAATCAACGGTGTTCAATACAAGCTCTTGTGGAATTCTGGTCATTACAAAAGATATTCTTGTGGTAAGAGGCTTTCTCGAGTCGACAGTTTTTTTGCTATAATTGATTTTGCCGGAAATTTGCAATGCTTTTTCCCCTACCCCGGAGTACTCGCTCAGTTTAAATTCCAAGTTTTTCTGCTCGTTAAGTAAGCCGTTGAGAAAGAAATTCATCACGAGGTGTGCCGCTAAGACTCCGGTAAGAACGACACTAAAAAAGATTATGAGGGACGAAGAAAACACTGCAGTGGTATTGGCACTGAACGCTTCAGCTCTTAAAGACTCGGGATTAAAGAAAAGAGTATCGTCGGGAATAAGAGATTCGCTCTTAGGATTTTTTTCTGGTTTTCCCGGGTGCTTGAGAAAGGGCAGATACTTTTCTAGCATATCTAGATTTTAACCTATTTGCCTTGTTTTTATGAATGACTTTTTCCTTGGCGGCTTTATCCAGCATTTGTTGAAGAACCTTCATCTGATCTTTTGATACCTCGGCACCGTTAGAAGAAGCCAATGAAGCTTTTATGCTTTTAATGGAAGACTTATATCTATCCTTCCAAAAAATGTTATGTTTTCTTTTGTTTGCGGAGCCTCTCACGGCCTTTTTCGCTGATTTAGTATTTGGCATAAGCGCTACGTATGATAACATACTTACGTACTAATTCAACATTTTTTGCCCCACGGAAAAGCATGGCCCTGGATATTAATAAAACACAACTTAACGGGGTTCTTCTTAAAACTCAGAACACAATATTGTCCGCAGCATTCATTATAGCCGCATCCAACGGGGTAAACGCTATTCTGGGGTTTCTAAAAGGGAGGCTTTTGGCCCACTACTTCGGAGTTTCAAACGAGCTGGCTGTTTTCTACACGGCCGATAGAATCCCCAACATGGTGTATTCGGTACTAATAGTAGGAGCCGTTTCGACGGTGTTTATTCCTATTTTTGCTGAAGGGCTAAAAAAGAACAAGGAAGAAGCCAATAAAACAGCATCTTCCATGATTACCGTAACACTTGGTTTTTTCTTAATTTTGACCGTAGCTGTTCTATGCCTAGCGAAACCTCTTTTCAACATCGTGTCCCTCGGGAAATTTACCCCGGAAGAAGCGGCTCTCGGAGTTACCTTAATGAGAATAATGATGCTTTCCCAGATATTGCTTGTTCTGGGCAGCCTGGCTACGAGCATTTTACAAACATTCAAATATTTCCTGGTAACAGCGTTGGCTCCTCTGGCTTACAGTACAGGAATGGTTCTGGGAATAGTTCTGCTTTCTGAAAAGTACGGAATATACGCCCCGGCTTTCGGTGTGGCCGCCGGCGCACTGTTTCATTTCGCGTTACAACTTCCGGCCCTTCTAAAAACAGACTTTGTTTTTATCCCTAAGATAAACCTTTCGGACAAAGGATTGCGAAAAATGGCCCGGCTTATCCCGCCACGCATAATCAGTGTCCTTTTGGCCAACCTAATCCAGGTAATAAACAATAGTCTGGCAATACTGGTTTCCACGTCATCCGTCATTTATCTTAAATTCGCCCTGCAGTTACAATCTTTTCCCGTAAGCCTCTTCGGAATATCTCTGGGCGCGGCGAGTCTTCCCACACTGGCGACGCAGAGCGAAAAAGAAGACCTGGGAAAGTTTAAGGAAACGTTCACAACATCTCTGATGCAGATGCTGTACCTAGTATTACCTTTAAGTATGATTCTTCTTGTATTAAGAGGCCCTGTGGTACGTATCGTTTACGGGGTATCTAATTTCCCATGGGAAGCCACATTAAAAACTTCCTATACTTTGGCCTTTTTCAGTGTTTCAATATTTGCCCAAAGTACCAACTATTTACTCACCAGAGCTTTTTACGCGCTTAAGGACACCAAAACTCCCGTGATAGTAAGTCTTTTTACCACCGCTCTGAATGTGCTGCTGTCGTTATACTTTGTGACCTGGCTTAAGTTCGGAGTCTGGTCCGTAGCTCTTTCGTTTTCCATCACATCTCTGATAGACATGGTTTTGCTTTTCTACCTTTTACACAAGCAAATCGGCGAATTTGAAATTGAAAAAATTCTGGTTCCTTTTACGAAAATCTCTTACGCAACTTTAATTATGGGTCTCGCGCTATATATTCCCGTAAAGCTTTTAGACAGGTATATTTTCGATACGACCAGAACTATCAACCTATTGGGGCTAGTAAGTATCGCGGGAATATTTAGTATAGCGACTTACTTTTTCATTACCACACACATGCGGGTAAAAGAAGTCGATTTGTTCTACAAACTAATAAAACGGCTTACACCTATAAAGAAGGGTGTCCCCTACCTTCCCGAAGAAGAGCAGGTTGTTTGATCCAGCCAATAAGGTAAAATCTCCCCATGGAACAGAAACGTATCCGTAATTTTTGCATAATAGCCCATATCGACCACGGCAAATCCACGCTGGCTGACCGTTTTCTGGAAATAACGGAAACCGTTGATAAAAGACACCTTCAGGAACAAACGCTGGACAGCATGGAACTAGAGAAGGAAAAGGGTATAACCATCAAACTAAAGGCTGTCAGAATGGCTTACAAAGGCTACCAGATGAATCTTATCGACACCCCCGGCCACGTTGATTTTTCCTACGAAGTATCCAGATCACTGGCTGCCTGCGAGGGGGCAATTCTTGTTGTGGACGCCACACAGGGTATTCAGGCTCAAACCGTTTCTAATGTTTATAAGGCTTTGGAATCAAACCTCGTGATAATCCCCGTGATTAACAAAATCGATTTATCAGCCGCGGATGTGGAGAGAACTGAGAACGACCTTGTAGGAACTTTCGGTTTTCAAAAGGAAAGTATTTTCAAGGTTTCCGCGAAAACCGGGGAGGGGATAGCAATGCTGCTCGAAGAGGTGATTAATAGGGTACCCGCACCCTCGGGAAACAAAGACGCTGCACCGCGTGGGCTAATATTCGACTCCTTCTACGATGAGTATCTCGGAGTGATTGCTATGGTTAAAGTAACCGACGGGGAGTTCCACGAATACACTGGTGGAAAGGGTAAGAAAGTACACTTTCTCGCTACGGGAGTTTCTACAAAACCTGAAGAAATAGGGTATTTCAAGCCCGAAAGAATACAGGAGGGCCACCTTTCCACAGGCGAGGTAGGCTACATAGCCACCGGGCTTAAAGCCATAACTGTGGTAAATGTAGGAGATACGGTTTCTATAGAAGGAGTGGAAACGGCACCGCTGCCCGGGTACAAAGAAGTCAAACCGTTCGTGTTTGTGTCCATCTACCCGATTGAGAATGATAAATTCCCGCAGCTTAGAGAAGCGCTTCAAAAACTTTCTTTGTCGGACTCTGCTCTTATGTTTGAGCCGGAAAATAATTCAGCACTCGGTTTTGGGTTCAGATGCGGTTTTCTTGGGCTATTGCATGCCGATATCATTCAGGAAAGGCTGGAAAGGGAATACGACCTCAGACTTATATCAACAACGCCCTCCGTCGAATACCACGTAGAACTTACGAACGGAACTAGCCTTGAGGTAAGAGCTCCTTCTGAAATGCCTGACAGGTCAAGAATTCTCCGCATAATGGAGCCGAGGATAAACCTGACGATAGTTTCTCCCTCCAGCTACGTGGGAGAGGTTATAAAACTTTGCGAAGAAAGACGGGGTGAAAACACTAAAATGGAGTATCCAAGCGAGAAAACGGTTTACTTCAGCTATGTACTCCCGCTTTCCGAGCTTGTGTACAACTTTTTTGACGATTTAAAAAGAGTCTCCTCCGGGTTCGCTTCCCTCGACTATGAATTCAGGGATTACGCCCCAGTGGATGCTGTAAAAATGGATATATTGGTTCACAATTCGATTGTTGACCCCCTTTCACACATAGTCTTAAGAAGTAAAGCTCACGACGTCGGGAAAAGCCTTTTAAAGAAGCTCAAAGAGATAATACCCAAACAGCAGTTTACGGTGTCTTTACAGGCCGCTCTAGGCGGTAAAATAATAGCCCGGGAGGACATTCCCGCTTTCAGAAAGAACGTTCTGGCGAAAATGAGCGGGGGCCACAGGGAAAGAAAAGACAAACTGTTGGATATTCAGAAAAAAGGTAAAGAAAGAATGAAAAGAATCGGAAAGGTTGAAATACCGCAGGAAGCGTTCAGACAAATACTTCAAACTAAGTGATTTTCCTCACTACAAAAACTAATCAAGGGTATTGACACTCTTAGCACTCGTGATATATTACTGATAATATGTTAAGCGACAGACAGTTCCAACTTATACACGCGGTCATAGATGAGTATATAAAAAACGCCGAGCCTGTGGGCTCCGTCGAGATAGTTGCAAAGTATAATTTAAGATGTTCCCCCGCAACAATAAGAAATGAAATGGCAAAGCTCATTGAATTGGGCTTTCTTGAGATGATGCACACATCGTCCGGGCGTGTTCCGACAAAAATGGCTTACCGCTTATACCTGGACCAAATGATGGAAGAAAGAGAACTTCCCGTTCTCCAGGAGGTAGCACTAAAACAGCGCCTTTGGACGAACAGGTTCGAGTTTGAAAAGCTTTTACGCGAGTCCGTACTGGCCTTGTCTGAAATGAGTAGATCTTTGGCCTTCGCAACAACCGAAGACGGATTTGTAAGCTACGCCGGTGCCGCAAATATACTGGACCACAAAGAGTTTTGGGATATCGACGTGGCAAAACAAGCGTTCGCTTTACTGGATGAATACCACCTTCTTGAGAGAGTTTTAGATAACGCAGCCAATCAGGGAGATATCAAAACCCTTATAGAAGAAGAGATAGGTATCGAAAAGCTAGGCAGGTGCGCAATTGTATTTACAGAATATTCAGCAGGAAAAAGATCGGGCAAGATTGGAGTTATAGGTCCCTCCAGGATTAGCTACCCTGAGATTATACCTTCCGTAAAATACACTAAAAGGTTAATCGAAGAGCTCGGCGGTTCCTGGTAACCTCAAAATAATCAGTCAAATATGAAAGAAGATAAATCACAAAAAGATAAGATAGAAACCCTTGAGAAAAAAATTGAGGAATTGGAAGATTGCTGGAAAAGGGCGCTGGCCGACTATAAAAATCTTGAAAAAAGAGTGCAGGAAGATAAAGAAAGCTGGAAGTTTTTTGCAAATGAAAGACTGATAAAAAGGTTTCTTCCTGTAATAGACAACCTTGAACGATTGAAAAAACATATGGACGACAAAGGGCTTGATTTGATAATAAAAGATTTGGTGTCGGGATTAAAAGAATTTGGCGTTGAGGAAATTAATTCAGAAAACGCAGAATTTGATCCGATGCAAATGGAAGCCCTCGAAACAGTTCGGGGCGAAAAAAATAAAGTGGTTGAGACAGTTTCAAAAGGATATTTACTTAACAATAAATTAATACGACCGGCTGTAGTTAAGGTCGGAAATGGCCAAAAGGAGGCTTAAATGTCAAAAATAATAGGAATTGATTTAGGTACAACAAATAGCGTAGTAGCAATTATGGAGGCCGGAAGCCCCAAGGTAATACACAATTCCGAAGGCGCTAATACTACTCCTTCTGTAGTAGTCCCGGACCAGAATCTTGTCGGTGTCCCGGCGAAAAGACAACAGATAGTCAACCCAAAGAACACTGTTTTTAGTATAAAAAGATTGATGGGCAGGAAATTTTCTGACCCCGAAGTTCAGCAGTTGAAGAAAATACTTCCTTACGATATCGCAGAAACCCCGGGCGGTTTAGCGGGCGTCGAAGTAGAAGGAAGGGTTTATACACCGCAGGAAATATCCGCGAGAATTCTTTCGAAATTAAAAGCCGAAGCTGAAAAGTTTACCGGAACAACAATAACTGATGCAGTTATAACCGTTCCCGCTTATTTCAATGATTCTCAAAGAACCGCAACAAAAGAAGCGGGACAAATAGCGGGACTGAATGTAAAAAGAATTATTAACGAACCTACTGCAGCCGCGTTAGCGTACGGACTTGATAAAAACATTACGGAAAAAATTGTGGTCTTCGATTTGGGGGGCGGTACTTTTGACGTTTCTGTTCTTGATATTTCCGACGGAGTCTTCGAGGTTAAAGCAACAAACGGGGACACCCATCTTGGAGGCGACGACTTCGATCAAAAAATAATTGCTTGGCTTTTGGACGAATTCAAAAAAGAAAGCGGAATGGATCTTTCTTCGGACAGACAGGCGATGCAAAGATTGAAAGACGCCGCTGAAAAAGCAAAGATCGAGCTTTCATCAACCACTACAACTGAAATCAGTGTTCCTTTCATAACTGCTGATCAGACCGGACCTAAACACCTTAACACAACACTTACCCGCACCCACCTGGAACAACTGGTAGAAGATTTGTTGAACAGAACAATCAAACCTATGGAAATAGCATTGAAAGACGCCGGAATTTCAGTATCACAAATAAACGAAGTGGTAATGGTCGGGGGAATGACAAGAATGCCGAAAGTTAATGAGATTGTCAAAAACTTCTTCGGCAAAGAACCTCACAAGGGTATAAATCCCGATGAAGTAGTTGCCGTCGGCGCTGCAATTCAAGGAGGAGTTCTCGGAGGAGATGTTAAGGATGTTGTTTTGCTTGATGTAACCCCTTTAACTTTAGGAATAGAAACTTTGGGGGGTGTCTCAACTCCTTTAATCAAAAGAAACACTACAATACCTACCAAGGCATCCGAAACATTTTCAACGGCAGCGGACAATCAGCCGGGCGTTGAGATTAATGTATTGCAAGGCGAAAGAAACATGGCGGGAGATAACAAATCTCTCGGAAGATTTATGCTGGACGGAATTCCTCCGGCACCTCGCGGGTTGCCCCAAATAGAAGTAACATTCGATATTGACGCCAACGGTATTTTGCACGTAACTGCAAAAGACAAGGCAACAGGAAAGGAACAACGTATTTCTATACAGGGCGGAACAGGATTGAATAAAGAAGAAATCGACAGAATGGTAAAAGAAGCTGAAACCCATTCCGAGGAAGACAAAAAAAGAAAAGATCTTGCGGAAAGCAGAAACATTGCAGACGGACTAACTTACACTGCTGAAAAATCTTTAAAGGACGCTGAAGGAAAAATTCCTGAAGAAATGAAAAAAGAAATTAGCGACAAAGTTGCCGAGATTAGAAGTATTCTTCAAACGGCAAGTGCAGAAGAACTTAAAAGTAAAACGCAAGAACTTTCAACTTCACTACAGAAGATCGGACAACACTTGTACGGTCAGCAAGGACAACAGGGACAACCGAATCCGGAACAAGGGGGACAGGGACCTCAGCCGGGACCTGAAGACGGACAAAATCCAAACAATGAAGGGCCGGTCGAGGGCGAGGTTGTTGAATAAACACCCCTGTTAGTATAATATAAGCGCATACACAAACTGCCCAAGTTGTTGTATATCTGCAGCAGCTACGGCACAAGTACTAACTATGAATGCCGTTCAAATAACCACAATAATCACTTTAATTGTTTTAATAATAGATGTAACCGCTGTTTCGGTTTTCCTAATATTACTTTTAAGAGATTTAAGAACTACCGCCCAGGATGCCGACAAAACCCTTAAAGATGTAAGACACATCACCGGCGCTGTGGGAGGACCTATTGCTGTAGCGGCAGGACTTCTGGAAAATGTAGCCCGAGGAACTAAGGCATTTAAAATAATCAGTAGTATTTTTAATAAAAATGAGGAGGAATAATATGAGCGAACATGATGACCCAAAATCTTTCGTAAAAGGGGCTTTTTGGGGAACTCTGGTTGGGGCGGTTCTGGGTATTTTGTTTGCCCCGGAATCCGGTGAGAAAACCAGGAAAAAGATTAAGGAAAAATCTGAGGAACTGGTGGATAAAGGGCTAACAGCTGCAGAAAAAGTGGCGGACAAAGTAGAAGAAGTAAAAGGCCAAGTTGAGCCTTACAAAGAAAAGGCCGAAGAACTTCTGCACGACACAGAAGAACGCGCCAAAGAAGAAGCGGAAAACATAAAAAAGCGCTACTTCAAGGGAAAAAAGTAATCTCTTCCGTAGACGCAATACTTCTTAATATCCCCGTTTGTTAGTGTTAGAATATTTCTAATGCCGTTATCTGTTACATCTATAGGAAATTTCGAACAACTCTCTCCGGAAGCGCAGGAAGCCGGAGCTGAGACGGTATCCCAGAGCACACCTAAAATAGAAAAAGCCGGTGAGAAACCTCCGGTAGTCAGCACACCGGAATCAACCGCGCCTGTGGTCGTAAATATAAGCACCAATGAAAATCTCCCTGACACTCCGGTAATCCCAAGAGACTCAATCACATCGTTAGCAAACGAAGAAGAAAACCATTTCAGACAAGAAGTTCAGGAAGAGAAACTGCCCAATGGATCAGCTTAACAGCATAAATGGTCTCAATACTACAGTCGAGAATACTGCTCACACGGCTGAGTTTGTTGCTCCGGTCCTCATCGTTTTATTTGTAGCTCTATACATTTTTGTTCTGTGGAAGAAAAGACAGAACGAAAAAACCTCACAATACAAGCTAACCTTCTTACAGGTAAAGTTGCCCCCCGATAATGAAATTGAGGTCAAAGCAGCCGAGCACATGTTCTCGAATTTGATGGGGTTTCAAAAAAGCTTCCTTCAATCTATTTTCACGGAACCCTTTAGGATTTCGTTCGAAATAGTATCAAAAGCCGATGGCATTGCGTTTTATGTAGTTGCCCCAAATGAAATCGCAACCGTAGTGGAAAAACAAATTAACGGAGCGTACCCTACTGCTGAAATAGACATAATAAATCCCCACGAAATATGGGACCGGGGTTCTTATACGCAGGCAGTGGAATTAAAACTCCGCGGACCTTCTTACTACCCTCTAAAAATATATGAGGATTTAAAAAACGACTCTTTAAGTTCTATTACCTCAGCTATGAGTAAGCTTAGTGACGACGAAGTTATTGCAGTTCAGTATGTGATTCAACCCGCAGGGGATAATTGGAGACTGGCCGGAAGGAGATTCTGCGCAAGCGTGAGACAAAGGGCAGCTAACCCTGAAAAAAAGGTCAACATAGATACTTCGTTCCTGGAAGGAATAGAAAAGAAAACAGCACTTCCCGGTTTTTACACAAAAATCAGAATTGTTTCCGTAGCAAAAGATAAATTCACCGCACAAACCAATATTCAAAATATGCTAAGCGCTTTCGAGCAGTTCACAAACATGAATTACAACAAGCTCGTAAAAAAGACAATGATCTCGACTAAAACTTTGATTAAAAATTTCATTTACAGAAAAGTAAAAGTAAAAGATTTATACATCCCGATCGCAGGGATACAACTTTATTCAGATACATCGGTGATGAACATAGAAGAACTCGCAACCGTGTTTCATTTTCCAAACAAAAATATCGAGACGCCCAACATTATTTGGCTAACCGCGAGAAAATCTTCAGCCCCGACCAACATACCTACAACCGGCCTTTACCTTGGAAAAAGCAACTTCAGAGGTGTCGAAAAGCAGATATTTATGAGCCAAGAAGATAGGGCGCGTCATTTTTATATCATCGGACAAACAGGTACCGGTAAATCTCAGCTTTTAATGTCGCTGGCTTTGCAGGATATTCAAAACGGCGAGGGCGTGGCCATAATAGATCCGCACGGAACAGATGTAGAAGAACTGTTAAAGAAAATCCCGGCCTCAAGAAAAGATGACATTATTCTTTTCGACGCGTCGGATACAGAACGTCCGATGGGAATAAATATGCTGGAAGCTCGTTCGGAAGAAGAAAAACATTTGATAATCAACTCCTTTATCGCGCTTCTTTACAAACTTTATGACCCGAATCACCAGGGAATAATGGGACCTATTCTTGAGAGAACTATAAGAAATGTTATGTTAACCGCCATGTCCGATCCGGACAGCACCATGATTGACGTGATGAGACTTTTAACAGATCAAAATTACAGTAAAACTTTTATGGATAGAATTACGGATCCTCTTGTCAGAAGATACTGGATAGATGAGGTTGCAAGCGTCCCGCAAGGTAAAAGGGGCGAGAACATGCAGTATTTCACTGCAAAGTTTGACCGCTTTGTTACCGACAGCACAATGAGACATATTTTAGGACAAAAAAAGTCCGCGTTTAATTTTGACGATGTGATGGCGCAGAAAAAAGTTTTGCTTGTCGACCTCTCAAAAGGAAAGATCGGAGAGGAGAATTCTAACTTCATTGGATTGTTGCTAGTGCCCAGAATATTATCAGCTGCTCTTAGAAGACATTCCCTGCTAACTAAAGGTATTGCCTATCCTGATTTCTACCTCTACGTCGATGAATTTCAAAACTTCGCCACTCCGGATTTTGCAACAATTCTATCCGAAGCCAGAAAATATAAATTAAATCTTACGGTAGCTCATCAATTTATTTCGCAACTCGATGACCAGATAAAAGAAGCTGTGTTCGGAAACGTCGGTACTATCTGCTCATTCAGAGTGGGCGTAGACGATTCGGAATTTCTCGAAAACCAATTTGCTCCGAAATTCACAAAAACGGATCTTATTAATCTTCCCATTGGTAACTGCTACACCAGAATGCTTGTAAAAGGACAACCGACTCCGCCGTTTTCATTGGCGGTAGACTGGAACAAAATAACTTCGACTCCAAAGAACGAAGAATTTGCCAAAGCTGTAAAAGAAATGTGCCGTTTAAAGTACGGCGTCCCCGCGGAAGAAGTTGAAGAATATATTAAACTCCGCGCGGGATACGAAGAGAAAAAAGAACCGGAAGAGGCGCCCTTACCTAAAATTCCCCCTCTCGGACGAATTCCCTTTTAAACCCGTTGCTGTATAATCATAATAATGATAACGCTGCCGTTCCTTCAGAAAAGTCCAAAACGTCCCAGCAAATTTTTAACACTTTCCATTAGTTCCGAAGATGTAAAATGCGCCGTTTTTTATGACGACCCTTCTGAGGCAAAACTTAAAATATTAGGGGCGGGGAGACAAGTTTTATCAAAAGACAGTTCAAGAGCCGGAGTAATTGTTGAAGAGGAAAATGTGGAAAATGCAGCCGGAGAAGCTATCAGGCGCGCAATGGAAAATACGGAAGGCGATATCTCCCACCTAATTATTGCTGCCGGAAACGCGACAGTGCTGGGGATTACAACAACGGTAAGATACAGAAGAAAAGAGCCTCACACACCTGTGAACGAGAAGGAAGTTGCACGCCTTTACGAGCGTATTTCTGAGGCTGCCTATATCGAAGCCCAGAACGAATACCTGAGTACAACGGGAAATGCCGATGAAAATCTTGAAATCATTACTACTTCCGATGTTTCACTTAAAATTGACGGCCACTCCGTAAAAGATCTTGAAGGTAACGCGGGGCAGACAATCGAAGCTGCTGTTTATCACGCCTTTTGCCCCGAATACCACTTCAAATCACTGCAGTCCCTTGCAAAGAAATTAGGCTTGAATATTCTGGCAATAGGCTCCGGAATGTACTGCGCGGCGCAGTGGGTTAAAAAAATAACTCCTGAAATATCCGACTACATCCTGGTGGATGTCGCCGAAGACACAACGAACGTTTCGGTTGTTTTCGGAGGCGGAATTGTAGCCACAAAGTTTTTGAGTTTAGGTTCTAAACACTTCGCGGAACAAATAGCCGAGCGCATGGGGGTTACGATGGAGGAAGCGGGAAAATTGCTTACTTCCTATCTTAACAGCGCGTTGTCCGATCCCGAGATGGAAGTAGTTGGAGGGTGTATAAGAGAAGCTATAAAAGTGTGGGTGATGGGAATAGAGATATTATTCGGAGAATTCACCGGGGTTAAAACATTCCCGTCAAAAATATTTTTACAGGGGGCGGGAGCGGAAATACCGGAAATCGTAGAAGCATTGATGAAAGACTCGTGGGCAAAAAACATTCCTTTCAGGGAAGCCAGAGAAGTACAGTTAATGGAAATCGAGGGACTTCCTGTTGTCGACGCAACGGGGGTAGTTAAAAGCAAGGACTGGTTCAGTAACGCAGTTCTGTCTATAATCTATAAGGAAATTTTTGATAAATAATTAAGGAAAATTTAAATGACTAAACTTGAATTAGAAATTCATGACGACGCCCTTTCGGCGATCAATAAAATAAAACATCTGAACGATTCCGGAATCGAACTTGTTATTCCGGAAGGCTCTATATTATTTGATAACATAATCAGTCTTAAACTCATCTCACAAGCAGCAGAAAAGAATCAGAAGATGCTTCAATTCACCACAAGCGACGAAACAGGAGCTTCTCTAATTGCTATGTTAGAAGAACCTGTAGGACAGGCGGGGCAGGACTTTCAGCCCAGAGAAATTGAACAAATGACCGGAGTTGACCCCGAGAAAAGCCGCTTTGTGTTTAAAAAAAGCATGCTTCCGAAAATCAGACTTCCTAAAGTTAGAAGTGGGTTACTTTTGCCGGCGGTAATACTGGCTATATTGGCCGGAACAGTTTTTATACTCTCTAAAAAACCCGCTGCTTACGCGAAGGTTGTGCTTAACTCACAGCCTCTTACCAGGAGCACGGCGATAAAAGTAAAGCACGGGGGCACCACCGACGCCGATAAAATGGAGCTAAAGGGACAAACGTTGGATACAAACGTTGAAATTACCGACGAAGTCCCTACTACTGGGGAAAAGCTTGTAGGGGAAAAAGCCGAGGGAGAAGCAATAATTTATAACAAGACTGTTGAAGAAATAAAACTGGATAAAGGAACGAAATTAAATTACGACGAAAAAGACCTTGGTTACGTTATTAACGATGATATTACGGTACCGGCCCGTGTAGACGACCCCGTAGATCCCTCGATAATAAAACCCGGGGAAGCTACGGTAAAAATCACGGCAGCCGACATAGGAAGTAACTACAACATCGACGGCAACGAAAGCCTTGAGGTAGACGATTACAAATCAAGTGAAATGGCTGCAAAAACGAAAGACGACCTTTCCGGAGGAGAAAGTAAAAAAGTGAAAGTAGTTGCAGAAGCAGACAAAACCACCCTTCAAAAAAAGGTGACAGACGCCGCAAAAGAAAAAGCTTCTTCGGATCTAAAGTTTAAGCTGGGGAAAACACAACGCCTGATTGAAGGATCCGTAACTGCACTAATTACAAAGGAAGCGTACTCAGCCAAAGTTGGGGATGAAGCTGAAAAACTTATCCTTACAGGGTATGCCGGAGCTTCAGGACTTACCTATATGGACTCGGAACTTAACTCCCTGCTGGATAAGATAGTTCAAAATCTGGTTCCTCAGGGACACGTTCTATCAGAAAAACAACGGGAGGTCAGCGCGCTTCCTCTCGGAAACTCCAGTTCCAGTGTGCTAAACTCAGCCGAAGCCGATATGCAGATTACCCTTAAAACGTTCACGGTGACAGCAGTCGACAAGGAAGAATTGAAAAAAGCACTCGCAGGAAAATCGGTGCCGGATGCAGAAAAAGTTCTCGGTGAAATAGGAAGCCTGAGCGAGTACTCAATTGAAATCAGGCCGGTGATACCCTTCTTTAAAAATGTTCCGAGAGACCTGAACAGAATTAATCTGGAAATAGAAAATGAGTAAAAAAAAACAAACGTTAGCGGACAAAAGTTATCTTGGAATAGACTACGGCACAACTAACATAGGGATCGCCCTCGGGAAAAACGGTTTTGTGACCCCTCTTAAAATTATTAGCGGCAAAAGCGATAATACGGCTATAAGCCAATTGATAAGAGTGGCTTTGGAAAACAAAGCTGAAGCTTTTGTAATGGGGCTTCCTTTAACAGCAGAGGGTAAGGAGACCGCGCAATCTCTAAAGAACAGAAAGTTTGCCAAGTTGTTAAAAATACTGTCTAAAAAACCTGTGATATTTACTAATGAAGAAGACTCCACTCAGGAAGCTTTTCAAAGCATGACCATACAAAAAAGTACCCGAAAAAGTAAAGCTTACTCCGACGACATTGCTGCCGCGATAATACTCAGGCGTTTTTTTCAGGAACCTTCGAAAGAAGTTTAGTCACTCCGTGTCTAGTCCAAAACATTTAAAATTGTCACCACACCGCGCATAGGCTAGAATTCATACATGAACCTTCTACAGATACTACTTACCCTGTACCTACTGACAGGAGTAGTTTACGCAGGATATGTATTAACACAAAGGTCGTTCAGCATTTTTATGCTACCGGTAAATATTATCGGCGGGCCAATCCTGGCAATATACTATTTAATAAAATACTATCTGCTAAAGGATCGGGGTCCTGCAAACATCAGGCACAAAGATATTCTTAAAGGAAAAAAAGCAGCTTTCTTCGACCTCGACGGCACCATCTGGGATTCGGACGCACTTTGGATAGAAGCTCTGGAAAAAGTCGCAAGGGAAAACGGGCTAGGAGAAATTGATGTGAGAAGCACATACCTTCCCGGGACAGAGCTTACAAAAATATGGAAAATCCTTCAGGCTTACAACAGATTCAAACTTCCAGATAAGAAAAACTACCGTGTGCTTGCAAAAGAAACCGAAACCAAAATAATAAACCACATAAATAACTCGGCGCAGGTAGACCTTATAGAAGGCTTCAACGATATAGCTTTTTTTCTAAAAGAAGATAAAGGTTTAAAACTTGCGCTGGTAACAAACTCTAGCAAAGAAATAGCTGTAACACTGGCTCAGAAAACGGGCGTAGCGTATATGTTCGATTTGATTTTAACCGGAAGTGAAGTAGTAAAAAAGAAGCCCTCGCCGAGAATTTTCCTGAAGGCGGCCGGAAAACTTCACGTCTCTCCAAAAAGTGTGCTGGTGTTTGAAGACTCTCCATCGGGGTCCCGGGCTGCAAAAAAGGCGGGAATGGATCAGATAATCATATGGCGTAATGATACTCCCCAAGAAGAATACCGCGGGAATATATACGGATTCTATCCGGATTTTGAAGGTTTGGACAAGATTATAAGTAAAACCAGCCGGCAGAGAATGCTGGAAGGTATAGATCACGTTAACAAGTCGATAGGAAGAATAGAAGTCGCGGTGGAACAGCCCCCTCTTAATCAAGAAACGTGAAAACGATTTTATCCAGCTTCACGAAAAACATCGGGCTTTTTAGTGATTTAATGAACTTCCATAAGTTGCGGGATTCCCCGGACACTATTAGCTCACTGTGGTCGGAAGAGTAGTGCTCGACTCCGTGCAGGCTTAGCCCAAAGGTATTAATCTTGGTACGGAGAAACAACTGCGTCCATATCTTCTCGTGCCTGCCTAATATATTCATTTGTAACTTTCTTTTCTTTGTGTTCATATCTTTTTAGCGTAACCCGCCATTATAACACAAAAAAAAGCGTTGTAAAATAGATAACATCCTTGCAAAAAAACAACACGGATTAGACAGAATTCAAAATTGTAGCAAGACACCGAACAAAAAACTTCTAACAAGCAATACAAGTTGCTTTATCATTGTGGATAACTTTTGTTATAGTTGGCAAATCCCGCCCGAAAAGTAATTTTGTAAGCCACTATGATGAACTTTGAAGAAAAACCAATAGAGTTCTGGAAAGCTATCCTCGGAGAAGTGGAGCTCAAACTTTCTCCCATGGTATTTAAATCCCTGGTCTCACGAACCACGGCAGAAATTGATGAAAAGGGAGAATTATTGGTTTTATGTGAGGACGATTTTGTAAAAAATAACGTTGAAAAAAGATACAACGGCGTAATCGAAGAAGCTGCCGAGAAACTGGCAAATAGAAAAGTGCCGTTCAAGGCAATAGTTAAAAAAGCTGCTGCAGAAAAATCTCCGGCGGTTCCGGTCGCAAACCTCGGCCCCCTTTTTATCCAAACAAAATCTCCCGAAGACGCTATAAGAGATAAACAGAAAAAATCTAACCTGTCTCCTAAATTCACTTTTGAAAACTACATTATGGGAAAGAATAACAACCTTGCTTATGCAATAGCGACGGCTGTTGCGCAAAGACCCGGAGAGTTATACAACCCGGTCTTCATTTACTCAGGAGTAGGTTTGGGAAAGACCCATTTAATACAGGCAATAGGCAACGAAATAATAAAAAACAAGCCCGGCATGAACGTTGTGTATACAACCGGCGAAGCTTTTACAAACGAGCTGATTGAGGCTATTAAAAACGGAAAGGGAAGTCTGGGTAAATATACAACGAACGACTTTAGAAACAAATTCAGAAAAGCCGATGTATTCCTCATAGATGACATCCAGTTCGTAATAGGAAAAGAGGCGACACAGGAAGAGTTTTTTCACACATTTAATGCTTTGTATATGGCACAAAAACAAATCGTAATAACGTCTGACCGACCGCCAAAGGACTTCAACAGTTTTGAAGAAAGAATCACATCAAGATTCAGCAGCGGAATAATTGCGGATATACAAGCACCGGATATGGAAGTCAGGTCAGCAATACTGAGGACTAAAAGAGATTTAATGGGACACAATATTTCAAACGAGGTTCTTAATTTTATCGCAGAAAACGTCACAACAAATATCAGGGAGCTGGAAGGTGCTTATATGCAGGTTATAACAAGCGCCATGGCAGCAGGAATAGAACCCACAAGGGAATCCGCAGCGGCAGCCTTAGGTCAAAATATTAGAAATAATCAAAAGAGAAATATCAATGTAAATGACATTTTAAAAGCAGTTTGCGCTTACTATGCCGTAAAAGCCCCGGATATTAAAGGAAAGAGGAGAACAAAAGATCTAGTAATTCCACGTCAGGTAGCAATGTTTTTAATTAAAGAAATGACTGACACCCCTTACATGACGATAGGTGACTTTCTTGGAGGCCGGGATCACACCACAATAATGCACGGAGTGAGAACCATCGAGGAGCATGTTTCGAAGGCGGGAAAGATACATCAGGACATCGTAAACGTGAAGCTAACCTTAGCTGAGTAATGTGCATAAAATAGTAAAACACTACGGGATATGTGGATAAGTACCTGAACTTGTGCACAAAGCTATCCCCAAAGATGTGTTACTTTTCAACAAAACTAAAAGGCCACACACCGATAAATGACGGAACGGGACCCCATTTAATCAGGTATCTAAAGCCTCGACAGCTATACACAGGAAGCACTCACACTATTTGTTAACACTACGCCGAATGCAAAGACCGTCCACAAATCTACAGTACTAATGAAACTAAGACTGAATATGTATATATAAAACTTAATGAAATATAATGGGGATAATAAATGTTAATTTTAACTTTACTAATTACAAGATTTCTTAGATTTTTTATTAAACTATTTGGCTTGGGTTCCGGAGGAACTTGGCCGGGGCACCTTGCTCTGAAAATTTATCCCGGTATTTTATCTGACCCCGGAATAGCTCCGTCTCTAGGAACCTTGCTGATCTCAGGGACTAACGGAAAAACAACCACAACCAAAATGCTTCACCACGTTTTACAGAGAAGGGGCTTCTTAGTTATTACTAATTCCTCCGGAGCAAACTTAACCAACGGTTTAGTGTCGGCACTGCTACAGGGAACGCCGATTTTTAGCAAACGCCGAGCCGATTATGCAGTTTTGGAGGTCGATGAGTTTTCACTTCCTTCGGTTTTAAATCAAATGCGTGTCAAAGGAGTGGTGCTTCTGAACCTTTCGCGGGATCAGCTGGACCGCTATGGGGAGACCGATCTTATTCTTTCCAGATGGGAGGAATCCTTAAAAGAAAGTAATGTAAGCTTTGTGGTTTTGGATAAATCTTTTGATTACTTTAGAAACATGTTTTTTCCTGCAGGTGCGGAGATACTGGATGTAGAAAGTATTTCTGAAAAATTATTGCAGGCAGACCTGACGTCGAAGTTTCACATTAAGAACATAAAAGCAGCATTAGCAACGTTGTCTTTTTTAGAAATACCTGCAGAGGATGCAGTTTTAGCTCTGTCGGATTTTCAGGCGGCTTACGGCAGAGGAGAAATTATCAATTCGGGCGGTGTTAACTTTCATTTGTTTTTAGCTAAAAATCCTGCGAGTCTTACAACCAACTTGAAAGTTTTTGAAAAAAGAAAGAGCGAATTCGACGCGTTACTTTTTATTTTGAACGATAACATTCCGGACGGACGTGATGTTTCCTGGATATATGATGTGGACCCTTCCGTCATTTTTTCCGCATGTAAAGACAAGGAAATTTATGTCTCCGGCGGTCGCGTTTACGATATGGCTGTCAGGCTTGATTATGCAGAGGTGTTTATTCCCGAAGAAAACGTGTCGGCTTCAGTGCAGTCCATCACAAACTTAATAAAAAGAAAAAGTTCCGTTAAGAATGTTGCGGTGTTTCCCAATTACTCGGCAATGTTGGATTTTAGAAACATGCTGGTAGGAAGGAAAATACTGTGAGCAAACTTCTAATAGGATATTTGTACAAAGAAGACCTGAATCTTTACGGAGACAACGGAAATGTTGAAGTGTTAACGGCAAGATGCTTCGGAAGAAGTATTGAATGCGAGGTCCTCTTAATCGATAAAGGAAAACTTACCTCCCACAATCGTTTGTCAGAGATAAATTTGTTATTTATGGGGGGAGGTCCTGATTCGTCTCAAAAATCCATCTACGGGGATTTTTTGGAAGAAAAAAAGCCTTTTCTCCTGGACTACGTGACCTCAGGAAAGACAGGACTTTTTGTTTGTGGTTCATACCAATTAATGGGCGATTATTACAGAGCTTCTGACGGAGAGGAGTTAAAGGGGTTGGGTATTTTTAAAGCACATACAATTCATTTCGGAAAAAATAAGCCGCGTTGTATAGGTAATGTCCGGGCAACTTTGACGGGAAAAATTTCTTCCGATCCTGTTTTCAAAAATGTAAATTTTTTGGAAGACAGAATTGTGGGTTTTGAAAATCACGGGGGTAGGACATACCTGGACCCCGGCGCGGAACCTTTCGCGCGCGTTACTTACGGCCACGGCAATAACTCCGAAGACGGTTCCGAAGGTATCATTCTGGGAAATTGCATCGGCACTTATTTTCACGGGCCAATACTTGCAAAAAATCCTCATTTAGCGGATTATCTAATTGCAAAAGCTTTGAATGTACAAGAACTGCCGAAGTTGAACGATGGTTTCATAACCGCTTCTTACGCTGCCTCAAAGAAGCTGAGGTAAATGAAGAAGATACAAGTCTCAAAAATATTATTCTTTGCCCTGGCCGCAGTTTTACCTGTAAATCTCGGTAAGCACTTCGAATTTTCCGGCTCTTATGTTTACGGCAATCTTGTGGATTATCTTGTTCCCACTTTATATATTCAGGACATTTTAGCGCTTGCTCTTTTACTTGCAGTTATTTTTGAAAGAAAAAAGATAAGTCTGCAAGGCCCTGTTAAAAAATTAAGTATTTTTTTGGGAATACTTTTTTTATCCTCCCTTTTTGCTTCAAGAATTCTTCCGTCGCTTTGGTTTTTGTTTAGAATCTTTTTATATTCGATGGTTGCGGTATACGCATATTTTTGGATAGATATTAAAAAGGACGGCGTACTCCTGCAAAAAATTCTGACAATCCAATTTTTATTTATCAGTGTTTTGTCTATAACGCAGTTTTTAGTGAAAGGATCCGTTTTCGATAGTTACCTTTTTTTGGGAGAGCAGCCTTACTCAATGTCCAGCCCTTTAATAACAAAGGAGTTTTTCTTTGGCACTACAATTCTTCCGCCGATGGGGTTGTTCCGGCACCCTAATGTATTGGCAGGATATCTGGCAGTTATGCTGGTGCTGGCTATTTTTTGGATTCCCCGAAGTAGGTTAAGTCTTGTGTCTTTTTGTTTAGGGATGCTGGCGCTAATTCTCACGTTTAGTTTGTTTACATGGGCTGCGTTGTTTTTAACGTTAGTTTTATACAAAATACTTCCGGATAAGAAGCACATAATGTATCTGTATCTTTTTGGGGCATCGCTCATATTGCTAATTCCGTTTTTGCCTTTTTCATACGACAGCGCCTCTTTTTACAGGAGAGATAGTTTGCTGGGGGCGAGTTACAGGGTTGCGGGGGAGTTTCCGTTGCTCGGTGTCGGGGCAAATAATTTTACTTCGTACGTGGACGACTTCCAGGTTACCGATGATATTAGATTTACCCAGCCCGTGCACAACGTATTTGCTTTAATACTTGCCGAGTCGGGTGTTTTTGCCTTTGTAATATTTTTGCTTATATTTTTTGAAGCATACGCCGGGGTATTCCGGAAAGATGCGGTGCCCTTTTTCCTGACCATGTCCGTACTGCTTTTATTAATGAGTTTTGACCATTATTTCTGGACAATGCACCAAACCTCACTTTTGTTTTTCCTCATCCTGGGTCTCTCCTGGAAGTATGCCTATGGACAAAGAAATTGATATTTATATATAATTCTTTTAATGCGCAATAAGCTCTTACTAACTGCCCTAATATTAGCTATCCCCTTTTTACTTACAGCTTGTACTCTTCAGGATTTACCTGTAGTGGGTAAGTTATTCGGAGGAAGCGGCGGTATTTTACCGGGAGGCCCCGTAACTTTAAATGTTTGGGGGCTGTGGGAAAATCCGGAGGTAATGACGGAGCTGGTTGCCAAATACAAAGAGACGCACCCCAACGTGGATATCAGATACGACGATAGATCAATAATGAAAGCTTCCCAGTATAAGGAAACTTTGGTCGGAAGAATAAGCCAGCCCGATGTTGCCGATGTGTTTTTAGTCCACAACACCTGGGTACCCTCGTTAAAAGGTGCTCTTGCTCCCGCACCTTCGAAAGTTATAAACGAAGCTCAGTTTACAGAAAGATACTATCCGGTTGCAAAAGACAGTGCTGTTTTTGACGGCAACGTTTACGCGCTCCCCATGTATTACGATGGAATCGCCCTTGTTTACAACAAAAAGCATTTTGAAGAAGAGGGCCAGCTATCACCCCCGACGTCGTGGGAAGAGTTTAGGAGACTCGCGTTTAACTTAACTAAAAGAGATGAGAACGGGGTTGTAACAAGAGCAGGAGCTGCTATGGGAACAGCTAACAACATAGACTTCTTCTCCGATATACTTGGGACGTTTTTTGCTCAGGCGGGCGTTGAAGTTCCCGGCGGAATTGACAGCAAACCTGCAAGGGATGCGCTGGCTTTCTACATTCTCTTTAGTAAATCAGATAAAGGATGGGACGATAGCTTTCCCGAAGCATCCGCAGCTTTTGGCCAGGAAAGAGTTTCCATGATATTTGTACCCAGCTGGAATTTGCTGGATATTTTAAAAGCCCGCCCCGATCTTCAGGTCGGCGTTGCTCCGGTTCCTCAGGCTACTTTGGAGACTCCTGTTTCCTGGGCAAGCTTTTGGATGTATGCGGTTCCCGCGGCCAGCCCGAATAAAGACGCTGCGTGGGAATTTATAAACTTCCTGGCTCAGGAAGATTCTCAGTTGGCGATTTTCAATGCGGCGTCGAGATACCGAACCTACGGCGCCCCTTTCAGTCTGGTTTCTTTAAAAGATCAGGTTTCCACAGGTCCTTACGGAAGCTATCTTAAGCCTATACTGGAAACCGCTACTTATGCTAAGACCTCGCCGTTCGCTTCACGCGCCGGTAATGATGTCTACGTCAACGCTTTAAAGGGAGCTGTTAACACGGTTCTTGCCTCACCTCTGGATATAAAGATTGCCAGCGAGAGTGCTCTAAAGGCAGCGAAGGCTGAAATCATATCTCCCAAGTAGTGCCGGGGTTTAAATAAGAAAAGTTTTAAGGTATTCTTTCCCCATGAAAATATTGGCTATAGAAAGTTCCTGTGATGAGACGGCGTGCGCTGTTGTTGAAGACGGTGTAAAAGAGCTGGTGTCGGTAGTAGCCTCGTCCAAAGATTTTCACGAAAAAACAGGCGGAGTTGTACCTGAAGTTGCTTCAAGAAAACAATTGGAGTTTATATTTCCTGTATTGGAAAGGACAATTGAAGATTATTGCGAAAAGACCGGCTGTTCCGGTAAGGAGCAGGCTATTGCCTCAATCGACGCTTTGGCGGTAACCGTAGGACCGGGACTGATAGGTTCTTTGGTGGTCGGAGTAACTGCCGCCAAAACTTTATCAATGGCCTGGAAAAAACCTCTTATACCGGTTAATCATCTTGTGGGGCACATTTACGCCAACTTTACCGGGAACCCTTCCGGTATTACTTTTCCTGCAGTGTGTTTGTTAGTGAGCGGCGGACATACAGACCTTGTTTTAATGAAAGGGCACGGAGACCTAGTTTATCTCGGAGGTACCATGGACGACGCAGCGGGCGAGTGCTTCGACAAGGTTGCAAGAATGATGGGCATCTCGCGTTATTTAGGAGGAGCCCTCCTTTCAAAAAAAGCTCTGGAGTGTAAAGAGCAGGGGGTTGCAAAATTGTTTCCCCGCCCCATGCTGGATCAGGATAATTACGATTTTTCTTTTTCAGGTTTAAAAACAGCGGTGAAAAGATACCTGGATTCAGGTGAAAGAGAAGTTCCCTGCACGGCCAGGGAGTTTGAAGAGGCGGTTGTGGATGTTCTTACAGCCAAAACTATGAAGGCAGTAAATAACTTCGGTGTAAAAAGCTTGTTGGTGGGAGGGGGCGTCTCTGCTAATTCACGGTTACGTAAGAGTTTGAAAAAGGAAACGGAGAAAGCAGGTGTGAGTTTGTTTATTCCGGAACCAAGATTGTGCACCGACAATGCCGTCTACATCGCTTCGGCGGCTTACTTCAATAATGTTACGAAAGCGTTAAATGAGATTAAAGCCGAGCCGTCTTTGAATATAATGGGGCTTGTTTAAGTTAAGAAATTTTTTGGAGTAACTCTTCCAAAGTTAACAACTCGGATTTTTCTTCCGTTCTCTTTTTGAGCTCTATTTTTGTACCGTTTTTTCGGGAGACCACGGCTCTGTAGGGGATACCGATAAGATCGGCGTCCGAGAACTTGGTACCTGCGGTAGCATCTTCCCTATCGTCGAAAAGAACTTCAAGTTTATTTTGCATTAGTGTCTTATAAACGGTTTCTGCAATTTCAGCAGTCCCCTCATCTTCGAGATTTAAGCCCACAAGGTGCAGTTTTGCGGGTGAAATGCTTTCAGGCCAGACAATTCCTTTATCGTCTCCGAACAGTTCTACAACAGTCGCCATAAGTCTTGCGGGGCCAATTCCATAAGCGCCCATTATGACCGGCTTTCTCTTCCCTTCCTCATCGGTAAAGAAAAGTCCGAGAGGTTCGGAAAATCTGGTTTTTTGCTTGAAAATATTACCGACCTCAATCGCTCTGACTTCTTCAAGGTCTTCTTTATTAACGCCCAGGTCCGCTAAAACTTCGCCGGTCAGAACCTCTTTGTTAATCCCTATTTTTTTCTTGCGGTCTATATAAATTGTGTCTTCCCCCGATTCGCATACCGTTTGAAATTCATGGCTGTACTTGCTGAAGGTTCCTCCGCTGGCAAAGGTAAGATAGGTTTGTTCTCCGATTCCCGCGCGGGAAAATATTTTGAAATATGCTTCGGTGACTTTCCCGTAAAAGACATCGAGCTCTTCTTCGTCTTTGTTAAAAGAATAAAGGTCCTTCATTAAGAATTCGCGGGTTCTTAAAAGTCCGTTTTTTGCTCTGACTTCATTTCGGAATTTAGTTTGGATTTGAAAAGGGTAGGATGGAAGATCTTTGTAAGAATTTATTTGGCGGGACATTAAAGCTGCCAACGGTTCTTCGTGAGTAGTGCCCAGTCCTATCTCGGTGTCGTTCTTAAGCTTTGTCTTAAACCAAATATCCACAACATCATCGCCCCATCTTCCGGATTTCTTCCAGGAGTCGGGGTTTTGCAAAGCGGTCATTTGGAGTTCCTGACCACCGACAGCCACAATTTCTTCTCTGATAATCTCAACAATTTTGTTCAGTGTTTTTAATCCTAAAGGAAGAAAAACATAGACCCCGGCCATCTCTTTACTGATGTATCCGGCTCTGGTTAAAAGCTGGGCGTTTTTACTTGTTTCATCTTTTGGAGCTTCTTTTAAAGTTTTTCCGATTGTCTGGCTGTAACGCATTGACTTATTATATACCATTTTTTGATTGAGCTGGCACGTTTTTTGTGATAATCTCAGGCAATAAACTATGGATAAAAGGTACGAACATAAAATAAAAGAGCCCGAAGTCCTTAAAAAATGGGAAGACGCATTGGCCTTTAAAGCGGACTCAACTTCAGGTAAAAAACCCTACACAATAATACTTCCTCCTCCGAACGCATCAGGAAAGATGCACGTCGGAAACGCGCTGATGATAGCTATTGAGGATCTATTAATACGCTGGAAAAGGATGCGGGGTTACGAGGCTCTATGGGTCCCCGGTACGGATCACGCAGGTTTTGAATCTCAGACCACTTACGAGAGGGAGCTCAAAAAAGAAGGAAAATCGCGCTTTGATTACGACCACGACACTTTTTACAAAATGATGATGGGATTTGTTTTGAATAACAAATCTTTAATCGAAGAGCAAATTAAAAATATGGGGGCGAGCGTTGATTGGTCCCGCTACACTTTTACTCTCGAAGAAAAATCCATTAACACCGTCGTGAGCACATTTGAAAAAATGGTTAAAGACGGCCTCATCTACCGTTCCGACTACGTTGTTAATTACTCTTTTAAGTACGGCACTACTTTTTCGGACGCCGAAATCGTGATGAAAGAAAGAACCGACCCCCTTTATTATATTAAATACGGTCCTTTAACAGTGGCTACGGTAAGACCGGAAACCAAGCTTGGGGACACGGCGTTGGCGGTTAACCCGGAAGATCCCCGTTACAGAGATTACATCGGGAAAGAAATTGTTTTTGAGGATGTTACGGGAAAAAACAGCTTACCTGTAATAGGTGATTCCTATGTTGACCCTTCTTTTGGAACAGGAGTTTTAAAAGTTACCCCCGCCCACGATAAAAATGACTATGAGATAGGATTGCGACATAAGCTGGAAGTAAAACAGGTAATCGGGATTGACGGAAAAATGACGGCGTTGGCGGGAAAATATGCGGGAATGAAAGTTTTAGATGCCAGAGCCAAAATCGTTGAAGATCTTCAGGAGATGGGGGCGATGGAAAAAATCGATACCTCTTACGTGCACCCTGTACCGGTTGATTACAGAACTGAGGATTACATTGAGCAGCTGGTGATGCCTAATTGGTTTATAAAAGTGGAAAGTTTGAAGAAGGCCGGTTTGGATGCTGTAAAAAACGGCGGTGTAAAAATCTATCCTAAGTGGCAGGAAATAACTTACACGAGATGGATGGAGAATATGAGGGATTGGGCGATTTCCCGTCAGATAGTTTGGGGGATAAGAGTTCCGGCGTGGTATAGCGTTGATGAGAACCCCGATTTATTCGTGACTTTTATTAAAGACGGTAAGGCTATCTCGGGGAAAGTTGCAGAACTTTTGCAGGAACACAAAATAGGCGAGATTTCTTCAGGGCTGCAGTCTCTATTTGCCCCTAATAGTGCAAAGTATGTCATTCAAAAAGATTCTCCGGGGGAAAGATTTTTACCCGAAACCGACACATTTGATACGTGGTTTTCCAGCGGGCAGTGGCCTTTGATCACGTTAGGGTATCCTGACTCGGACGATTTTAAACATTTCTACCCAACGGATGTTCTGGAAACAGGCTGGGAGATAATCACAAGATGGGTGTCCCGAATGATAATGTTCGGAATATACCTTACAGGCAAACCGCCCTTTAAAGATGTTTACCTTCACGGCAGGGTAATGGCCTTGGACGGCAAGAAAATGAGCAAGAGTTTGGGAAACGTTATTAACCCCGAAGAGTACCAGAGTGAGTTCGGTACCGACGCTTTGAGGATGGGATTAATAAGCGGGACCGCCAACGGAAAAGATTTTGCATTCCCAAAAGACAAGGTTTTGTCTTACAGAAACTTCTCGAACAAAATTTGGAACATGGTCAGATTCTTATTTATGCTGACGGAGCAGGAAAATCTGACAGCAGAAGATTTAAAAAGTTTTAAGCACAGCGACTTAGCCAAAGGTTCGACGGATCTGGAAATGTACGACGATTTTAAAGAACTGGTGAATACCGTGGATAAATCACTGGGCAAGTACAGATTTTCAGATGCCGGGGATGCCATCTATCACTATATGTGGGACAAGCTGGCCTCTACCTATATTGAAGATGTTAAGTTAAGGGAAGATCCCGCGTTGAGGATAACGGGGCTGAAGAATCTTTCTTATCTTCTTATAAATTGCTTAAAGGTGTTACACCCATTTATGCCTTTTGTAACGGAAACAATTTGGGGGGAATTTTTGGAAAAAGGTTTGGTGAAACAACCTATACTGGCAAAATCAGAGTGGCCGGGAGTTTAATAGCGTAACTTAAGCGGTTAACTGTCGGGGAAACTTGTCAGGGGAATTTACTTTTCTTCCTTCTTTTCTTTCTTTTCCTTACCTTCTTCGCCCCCTTCGCCTTCTTCAGGTTCTTTCTCTTCAGTGGCTTCTATCTTCTCAAGAGCTTCCTCTTCAGTTACGGCGATCTCTTCTTCTACCTGTTCCTCGATCTTATCCAGCTTAATTACCATATCTCCGGCTTCAAGGTCGACCAGGCTCACTTTGGAGGTATCGTAGCTAAGCTGTCCTGCCGTGACCACATCGCCGATCTGCATATTAGACACATCGACTATAAATGCGTGGGGAAGGTCCATAGGTAAAGCTTCCACGGCTATTTCGTTAGTGAGTATTAAGACTATAGCGCCTCCGGTCTTTAAGAATTCGTTGTTTTCCTCGCCTATTACTTCGACCGGCACCTGAGCTTCGGTCTTTTCCTTAAGGTTGGGTTTGTAAAAGCCGACGTGGATTATTTTTCCGGTAAGGGGATCTTCCTGCACTTCTTTAAAAAGCACTTTTTCAGTTTCCTTGCCTATTTTTATGTCTATAAGGGTAGTTTCTCCGCCCGCGTTGTAGGCCTTTTCAACCTCTACCTGAGGTACTGTTATAGATTGGGATTCTAAGCCTTTTCCGAATATAACAGCGGGCATAAAGCCCGTTTTCTTTAGGCTTTTCGAGGCTTTACCAAGTTTTTCTCTTTTTTCTGCAATAAGTTCCATATACGTTCTTTTTTTAAGGCCAGATGAAGGT
>Ga0209727_1000218_pt1 | contig 72825 bp, 57 predicted proteins | sample RifGroC1_FD_183995 | JGI IMG/M metagenome (GOLD analysis project Ga0209727, IMG submission 183995) | Groundwater microbial communities from Rifle, Colorado, USA - Groundwater C1 (SPAdes) (version 2) | ecosystem: Environmental > Aquatic > Deep subsurface > Groundwater | place: Rifle, Colorado... | reverse complement strand
GGCCGCCCGTCTGACCAAGGCGAAGGGATCCGCCATGAGGGCCGGCTTCTCCACCCCCAGCCAGGCAGCGAATTCGCCAGGATGCGGGGTCAGGATCGTACGGCCTGCAAATCGATGACCGCGGGCGAGGGCGATCGCATCGGCATCCAACACCAGGGCGGCGCCGTCCTTTTCCGCTTCCATGAGGGCGGCGAGCACAGCCTTCCTTGATTCGTCCCTGCCCCACCCCGGCCCCGCCAGCACGGCGTCGGCCTTGGCCCGGCCGCCTTCCCTCCCCTCGGGAATGACCATGATCCCCGCGCAGCGGCCTGCAAGAATCGGGTAGATGTCGGCGTCCGAGACGAGGCGGACGAGACCGGCGCCGGCCGCCTGGGAAGCGCGGGCGGCGAGCCATGCGGCGCCCGTGGATCCGATGGAGCCCGCGCGGACCTCGACGAGGCCCCGCAGGTGCTTGTAGGCGTCGACCGCGACGGGCGGAATCATGGCCGCGGCTTCGGCAAAGGAGAGGAGCTCGCCGCCATCTGCAAGCGCCAGGATTGCGGAAGGGAAAAAGCCGGTCACCGGGACGATACTGCCGGCCGAAGCCCGCGCGAGCGGCCGGTACAGGCAGGCCTTGCGTGGCTCCACCGCAAGCGTCAGGTCGGCGCGGACCACCGGGAAACCGGGGATCCATTCGTCGGAAAGACCTGAGGGGACATCGATCGAGACGACCGGCGGACGGCCTGCCGCCGACGCGGCGGCCAGATCGGCCGCGGCGACCGAGGCGTCCGGAGCGGCAAGCGCGAGCGCCATTTCGGCCGCTTCGCCGCGGAGGGCGCCGCGCAAACCGGTACCCGCGATTCCGTCGATGACGAGTCCTGCCCGACCGAGGGCTTCGGCGGCCTGCCCGGCAGGTCCGTCCCAAGCGAGGACAGCCGAACCGAGCTTTTCCAGGGTCGTCAGGGCGGAGGACAGGGGGGAGCTCTCGCGCCGCGGGGGCCGCGCGAAAACAAGGGTGAAAAGCAGGGGATCGGCTTCGCCCGACAAGGCCAGGGCGCGGAGCATCACGAGGGCGTCGGCGGCGTTGTTGCCTCCGCCGAGTAGGGCGACGACCCTGGTGTCGCGAAGCTTGCGTATCGCCGGACCGAGGATAGCCGATCCGAGGAGGGCCGTCCCGCAGGCGCGGCCGGCGGCCTCCACGAGAACCGGACTGTCCAGGCCCCATTCGGCGGCGGCAAGCGCGTCGATTCTCTTGGCGGAGGAAGCGCTGGCCAGCCTCACGTCCGCGGCTCCCCGACGAAGCGGTCGGTGCGCCACCAGACCGTCTTGGCTTCGAACTCGCTAGCCAAGAGCGCGGAAAGTATGCCGTCCTCGGAAAGGAAGAAGGCGTTGAACATGAGCTCTTCGTCGTCGACGCGGATGAAGCCCCGCTTCTGGTCGCGGGAACCTTCCTGCAGCAGCAGGATGTCGTAGCCGCCGTCGGCAGGAGCCGAAAGGAATACCTTCCCGCCGCGCGAAGCGCCGGTCAAGGAGTAAATGGCCTGGGCGGCGACCTTCTGGTCGTTTTCGACCTCGACGCGCTCAAGGGCCTGGACGTCGAGCCGATCGCCGTAGGCCCCGGTCTCCGCGTCCATGCTCCAGATGACCGAACCGTCGTAGCCGATGCCCGCGCGGGTATCGGTGGACTCGTCGATCGTATCGCGGTAGTAATCGATCTTTATGTAGAGCTTGCGCCCGTCGCAGGCGGGAACGATGCGGTCCAATGAGGGCTTGGCTGCGCGGCCGGGGGGGACGGGAAGCTCGTCGGAAGCGAGCTTCACCAGAAACAGGAGATTCCCGGAGCGGTCGAACCAATAGACGTTCCAGCCGGTGGAGAGCCGGCAGACGACGGCGAGTTCGTCGTCGACCGAAATATGGAGGCCGGTTATCAGGGGAAAGGGGGTTCCGCCGATGCCTTCCTGGCCCAGGTATTCCAGGAAGCGCCCTTCCCCGTCAAAGTGGAGCACCACGCCGTCCAGCAGGGAGCGATTCTCGGCATCGTAGCTGCGACGTTCGGGAGGCAGGCGGTCCTCCACGTACAGTTGCTTGCGCGTATCGACCGCGAGCTCCCCCGGCGAGTTCAGCGGGTAGGCGACCGCCCGCCGGGTGACGACGTCGGTTTCCTTGAAATCGGTCTCCAGGGTGAGCGGGGGGGGATTGGCGTCCGGATCGTAAATCATGGAAAGGAGATCCCCGTAGGAGGTGAAGCGGGTGATCTTGGCTCCGTTGCCGTCGGAGACGTAGAAGATGCCGTCGCGCATCGCGAGGCGGGTCTTCCCCGTGCGGGCGTAACTTTCCAGACCGAAAAGATCGATCTGATCTTCCATGCGGCCGATGGAAAGCGTGAAGAGGTTTTCCCGATCCACGGAGGGCACTTCCGCGGGCGAGCAGGCGCTGAGCGTGAGGGCCGCGACGAAGGCGGCCGCGATCATGGCGATCATGGGGGAACGATAGACGGCGAAAAGCCGCTTGTCAACGGAGCGCTATCCCGGTACATTCATGCCCATGCTGGAAAAGCTCGTAAAGATCATATTCGGATCGCAGCACGAACGCGATCTCAAGGCACTGCTCCCCCTGCTGCATGCGGTCAATGAGAAAGAATCCTGGGCCGCGTCCCTGAAGCTCGAGGAATTCTCGCGCATCACCGAAACCTTCCGCGAACGCTGCCGGGGAGGCGAAAGCCTCGATTCCCTGATGCCTGAAGCTTTCGCCCTGGCCCGCGAGGCGGCAAGACGGAAACTCGGAGAGCGGCCCTACGACGTCCAGGTTCTCGGTTCGATCGTCCTACATAAGGGCAGGATAGTCGAAATGAAGACGGGCGAGGGAAAGACGCTGATGAGCGTCGCCGCCGCCTACCTGAACGCGATAGCCGGGCAGGGCGTCCACGTCGTCACGGTCAACGACTACCTCGCCTCGCGCGACGCGGACTGGATGCGGCCCGTCTATACGGTCCTCGGCCTCACGGTCGGCGTGATCCTGTCGGATATGGACAACGAGCGCCGCAAGATGAACTACGCCTGCGACATCACCTACGGCACCAACAACGAATTCGGCTTCGACTATCTGCGCGACAACATGCGCTGGGACCTCGGCGGCCGCGTCCAGCGTTCGCACAACTACTGCATAGTCGACGAGATAGACTCCATCCTCATCGACGAGGCCCGTACCCCGCTGATCATTTCCGGCGCCGCCGAAGACGACACCTTCAAATTTTTCGAGGTCGACAAGCTCCTCGGGAGTCTTGAAGAGGTCAAGAAAAAGGAAGACGGCGATTACCCGGATGAGGCGCAGGGCGAAGAGATCATCGGCGACTACAAGCTGAATGAAAAAAACAAGGGCATCTCCTTCACGAACGACGGCATGGCCAAAATCGAAATCATCCTGCAGAAACGCGGCCTGATCAAGGGCAGCCTTTTCGACGAGGAAAATTTCGAATTCATACATTACTTCACCCAGGCCCTGCGCGCGCACAAACTCTTCCATATCGACGTGGACTACGTGGTGCAGGAAGGCCTCGTCCAGATCGTGGACGAATTCACGGGCCGCATCCTGCACGGACGGCGTTATTCCGACGGCCTGCACCAGGCGATCGAAGCGAAGGAACGCATCAAGATCGCCCAGCGGAACCGGACCCTCGCCACCATCACCTTCCAGAACTTCTTCAGGCTGTATAAAAAAATATCCGGCATGACCGGTACGGCCGACACCGAGGCGGTGGAGTTCAGCAAGATCTACGGCCTGGACGTCGTCGTGATCCCGACCAACCTGCCCGTGGCGCGGGCGGACGAGGACGACGTCGTTTATCTGAATGAGGCCGAGAAATGGGACGCTCTCTGCGACGAGATCGCAGAGGCCCACGGCCGGGGCCAGCCGTTGCTGGTCGGTACGGTTTCCATCGAGAAATCCGAGCGCATCTCCACCCTGCTGACCCGTCGCGGAGTCCGGCACGAGGTTCTGAACGCCAAGAACCATGCCCGTGAGGCCACGATCATCGCCGAAGCCGGAGCCAAGGGGTCGGTCACCATCGCCACCAACATGGCCGGCCGCGGAACGGACATCAAACTCGGCGGAAATCCCGAATTCCGCGCCCGCAAGCGCGCGGGCACCCAGGCGACCGAAGAGCAGTACCAGGAAGCCTACCGTATCGAATACGGGAAGTGGAAAACCGAATACGACGAAGTGAAGGCCACCGGCGGCCTTTACGTTGTCGGCACGGAACGCCATGAAAGCCGCCGCATCGACAACCAGTTGCGCGGACGATCGGGTCGGCAGGGCGATCCGGGACGATCGCGCTTCTTCATCTCGATGGACGACGAGCTCATGCGCCTGTTCGGCGGGGCCAACATCAAGAACCTGATGTCCAAGATCGGCATGGAACCCGGCGAGCCCATCTACCACCCCTGGCTGAACAAGAGCATCGAGCGCGCCCAGAAGAAGGTCGAAGAGCGCAACTTCGAAATCCGCAAGCACCTGCTGGAGTACGACGACGTGCTCAACCAGCAGCGCAAGTTCATCTACGACCAGCGCGACGCCATCCTGCTTGACGAACGCCTGCGCGACCGGGTCGTCGGCGCCGCCTCCGACATGATTTCCGCCGCGGTGGACGCGTACAAGGCCGCGTTCCGCAAGGACGCGATCGTCGCGATCCATGAGCTGCAGGAATTCTGCAAAACCAAATTCGGCTATAAGCTGGACCTTGAGCCGCACTCCACCGAAGCGCAGAAATTCGAGGAGCTCGCGGCGGGCATAGAGGCGGGTCTGGAAGCGGACCTCTCCGAAAAGGAGAAGCTCGCCGGCGCCGAGAATCTCAACGCCTTCATCCGCATGCAGTACCTGCAGGCTGTGGACCGCAAGTGGCTGGACCACCTGGAGAGCATGGAAGCCCTCAGGGAAGCCGTATACCTGCGCAGCTACGGCCAGAAGAATCCGTTGACCGAATACAAGCTGGAAGGTTTCCAGATCTTCGACCGGATGATCGAAGACATCCGCCAGGAGATAGCTTCCCGCGTGTACCTGGTGCGCGTGCGCGCCGCCGACGAGCGGGAAGTCCGCGCGAAACCCCAGCCGGTGATCCACGCGGCGAGCCACGGCAGCATGGAAGGCTTCGCCGGCGCGGCCGGATCGACCAGGACGACCGGCGCGGCTCCCTTCAAGGGCCCCGCATCCACGAGCCGCCTTCCGGCCGGCTTCGGCGGGGACCGGGTCGCCGGCCCCTCGTCGCGCTCCGAGCCCGAAGCGGCGACCGTCGTGCGCGCCTACCCCAAGGTGGGCCGCAACGATCCCTGCCCCTGCGGCAGCGGAAAAAAGTACAAGATGTGCCACGGAAGGTGAGGAAGAAACAGCCGGTAGCCAGCAGAACGGAATCCGGTAGCCGGTAGCGCCGTAACCGCCGGCGCCCCTCCTCCTACCGGCTTCCTTCTTCGCCTATCAACCTCACTTCACTTCGATCCTGCTCATTTCCTTCGGAGCCAACCTGACGCCGCCTGATTTGGAGCCCTTCACCAGGTAGTCCTGCGCCTTGAACGCCTCCTTTGCGACCTTCAGGCGGGGCTTGGGAACGTAGTGGACGGTGAAGGCGAACTTGTCGCGCGCGTCGATATGGAGGAGCTCGCCGCCCTCCGGAAGCAGCGAATACTCCTTGTTCATGATCCAGCCTTCGATGCTGCAGCGCTTGATGCAGGGGAAGCCCGTGGCCGTATCCTTGTACAGGACCGTGAACACCGTCTTGGCCAGCAGCTCCTTGTCGGCCAGACCGCACCACCACATGCCCTTGTCTATGAAGACCTTGTCCGGGGCGTCGATGACGGTCCAGTTGCCCGACTTCTTCAGCACGAGCACGCGGTCGAAACCGGACAGTTCGCAGACCGTTTCGCCGTTCGGGATGGAGGTGCCGAGGTAGCCCGAGGAGCCGTCGTAGCGCAGGACCAGGTCCTTGGCTGCGACCTCCTTCACCGCGGTCTTCTCGAAACGGCCGACCTTCGTCTTCCGCTTTCCGTATCCGAGTTCCTCGTTCGCCTTGATCTTGGCGATGATGCCGTCCAGGAATCCGAGCGCGTATCCGGTGATATCCTTCAGGTGCAAAGCGATCTGCTTGAGCCTGGCCTCGATCTCCTTCATCTCGGCGCGCGCCTTGTTGATATCGTACAGCGAAATGCGGCGGATCGGTATCTTCAGCAGGCGTTCGACGTCCTCGGCGCTCACGCCGCGCGGACCGACCTCCTTGGCGAAGGGCTTGAAGCCTTCGATGACGGAAGCGGTGACGGTCTCGGCCGTCCTCATCTCTTCGATCTTCTTGTAGATCCGTTCCTCGATGAAGATCCGTTCCAGGGTCCGCTGGTGCAGCCGGTCCTGCAGTTCCTTTCGCTCCAGCTCCAGTTCCCTGGTGAGTATGTCGACCAGCTGCCCGGCATGGTGGCGGATCACCTCGGTGACGGTCATGACGGCCGGCATACCGTCGCGGATCACGAGGAGGTTCACCGAGATGGACTGCTCGCACTCGGTGAACGCGAACAGGGCGTCCACCGTTTCATCGGAATAGACCCCGCGGGCCAGCTTTATCTCGATCTCGACGTTTTCGGTGGTGAAGTCGGAAATGGCCTGGATCTTCACCCTTCCCGCCTTCGCGGCCGTCTCCACGCTTGCGATGAGGCTCTCGGTGGTGGAACCGTATGGAAGCTCTCGGATCACGATGCGTTTGGGATCGCTCACGTCCAGCTTGGCGCGCACGAGAACCTTGCCGTTCCCGTCCTTGTACTCCGAGACGTCCACGAGGCCCGCCGTGGGGAAATCGGGAAAGATCTGGAAGCTTTTCCCCGCGAGGCAGGCTTTTTCGGCCTCCAATACTTCCAGCGTGTTGTGGGGAAGGATCTTCGTGGACATGCCGACCGCGATTCCGTCGGCCCCGATGGCGAGCACGACGGGTATCTTGGCGGGAAAGGCGACGGGCTCCCGGTTCCGCCCGTCATAGGAATCGACCATTTCCGTGAGCTTGGGGTTGAAAAGCAGGTCCTTCGCGAGACCCGTCGCACGGCATTCGATGTAACGCGCCGCCGACGCGTCGTCCCCGGTGAAGATGTTGCCGAAATTCCCCTGCCGGTCCAGGAACAGGTCCTTGTTGGCCAGTACAACGAGGGCGGATCCGATGGACGCGTCGCCGTGGGGATGGTACTTCATGCAATGGCCGACGACATTCGCCACCTTGTGGTACTTGCCGTCGTCCATCTCGAAGAGCGAATGGAGGATGCGCCTCTGCACGGGCTTCAGACCGTCCTCAAGGTCGGGTATCGCCCGGTCCTTGATCACGTACGACGCGTATTCCAGAAAATTCCTGTCAAAGAGAGTCTTTACGTATGCCATTTTTCAGCTCCAATCAGTTCGCGTCGGGGACGAGGTTCTTCATGATGTACTCCCGGCGGTCGGGGGTGTTCTTTCCCATATAGAACTCCAGCACCTGGGGAACCGCCTTCAAGGTGTTGATGGAGACGGGGACCAGGCGGATGTCGGGACCTATGAACTGGCCGAACTCCTTGGGGCTGATCTCGCCGAGGCCCTTGAAGCGGGTCGTCTCGGTGCCCGAGCCGAGCTCGGCGATCGCCTGGTCCCGCTCCTTCTCGCTGTAGCAGTAGCGCGTTTCCTTCTTGGTCCTCACGCGGAACAGGGGCGTTTCCAGGATGTATACGCGGCCGCCGGTGACGAGCTCTTCGAAATACGAAAGGAAGAAGGTCATAAGCAGGTTGCGGATGTGGAAGCCGTCGAAGTCGGCGTCGGTCGCGATCACGATCCTCGCGTAGCGGAGCCCCGCGACGTCGTTCTCTATGCCCAGGGCCATCATCATGTTGTACAGCTCTTCGTTCTTGTAGATCGCGGTCCGCTTTTTGCCGTGCATGTTCTCCGGCTTGCCGCGCATTGCGAAGATGGCCTGCGACATCACGTCGCGGGAGCTGACGAGCGAACCGGCGGCGGAATCGCCCTCGGTCATGAAGATGGTCGAATTCGAACCCTTCTCGCCGTCGTCAAGGTGGAATTTGCAGTCCTTGAGCTTGGGAATCTTGAGCGCGATCTTTTTCGCGGCCTCGCGGGCTTCCTTCTTGACCGCGTTTAGCTCGGTACGGAGTTTTTCGTTGGAGACTATCTTCAGCTCCAGCATCTTGGCCGCTTCGGCGTTCTTGTGGAGCCAATCCTCCACCGCCGCCTTGACCTCCTGCACGATCCATACGCGGATGTCGGTATTGCCGAGCTTGTTCTTCGTCTGGCTTTCGAACACGGGGTTCTGGAGCTTCACCGCGATCGCGGCTGTCGTCCCCTCGCGCACGTCCTCGCTCTTGAAATCCTTCTTGAAGAAGGCCTGGATGCCCTTCAGGAAACCTTCCTTGAAGGCCGACAGGTGGGTGCCGCCGTCGGAGGTGAACTGGCCGTTGACGAAGGAGAAGTACTCCTCGCCGTAGTTGTTTGTGTGCGTGAAGGAGAATTCGATCCTGGCTCCCTTGTGGTGGCCGATCGGGTAGATGGTTCCTTCGCCGGCTTCGTCCTTCAGGAGGTCCAGCAGGCCGTCGTCGCTCTTGTAGTCTTTCCCGTTGAAGCGGAGGGTGAGACCCGCGTTGAGGTAGGCGTAGTTCCAGATCCTGCGATCGATGAATTCCAGGTTGAAATCGACGTCGCCGAAGATCTCGCGGTCGGGGGTGAACTCCACGTAGGTGCCCGTCTTCCCCCCGTCCTTGACCTTGCCGGTCCGGTTGGAAACAAGCACGCCGCGCCCGAATACCGCCTCCGCGAATTTTCCGTCCCGTACGGCGACCACCCGGAAATGGGAGGAAAGGGCGTTCACCGCCTTCGTTCCGACGCCGTTGAGCCCCACGGAGAACTGGAAAACGTCATCGTTGTACTTCGCCCCGGTATTGATGACGGAAACGCACTCGACCAGCTTGCCCAGGGGTATGCCGCGCCCGTAGTCGCGGACCTTCACCATGCCGTCCTTGACTTCGACCTCCACCCGCTCGCCGTTGCCCATGATGAATTCGTCTATCGCGTTGTCGACCACTTCCTTGAGCAGTATGTAGATACCATCATCCAGGTTGGATCCGTCTCCGAGGCGTCCGATGTACATGCCGGTACGCAGGCGGATATGCTCCAGGGAAGTCAGGGTCTTGATCTTCGATTCGTCGTAAACTGAGGGGGACTCTTTCTTCGGTGCCATGGCGAGGATACTAGCACGGCGACGCCGCCTTGGTGAACGAGGAGACGCGCGCGCGCGTGTTTCGAGCGGACAATTTCCTTGACAATCCATAGATGGGGCTTCATCATGTTTTACGTCTTCCCATCCTGTGGGCATTCATCGCCGAAGGAGACGCCACCATGAGCAGCTACACCACGGATTCCATCAAGAATGTATCGTTAGCGGGGCACGGAGGTACCGGAAAGACGACGCTGTACGAGCGCCTGCTCTTCGCCGGCGGATCCATAACGAAGGCCGAGACGGTCGAATCGGGGAAAACCGTCAGCGACTTCACTCCCGAAGAGATCGAACGGAAGATCTCCATTTACGCCACCCTCTCCCATGTCGATTGGAAAGGCAAGAAGATCAATATCTTCGATACTCCCGGATCCTCCGACTTCGTGGGCGATGTGATCCTCACGTTCCGCTCCGCCGAATTCGTGCTGCTGCTCGTCGACGCCAAGGCCGGCGTCCAGATCGAAACGATCAAACATTGGCGCAACCTGAGCGATCGTGACAAGCCGCACGGCATCTATATAAACAAGATGGACGACGAGCGCGCCGACTTCCAGCGTTCGCTCGACGATATCAAAGACAAGTTCAAAGTGGATCCCGTCCCCTTTACGCTTCCGATGGGCGCGGGAGCTTCCTTCAAGGGCGTCATCGACGTCCTGAACAGCAAGGCCTATTACGTCCAGAATGACGGCCTTGAAAAGGAAGGTCCCATCCCCGCCGAATACCAGGGCGCCCTCGATGCCGCCCGTCAACGGCTCATCGAGGCGGCCGCCGAGGGCGACGACACCCTGATGGAGCACTACATAAACAAGGGCGAACTGGACGGCGAAGAGATGCACGTCGGCCTCATAGAGGCCTTCGCCCAGAACAAGTTCATTCCCGCTTTTTGCGGCGTTCCCCTGAAGAATTCCGGCCTCGTCCCCCTGCTCGACTACATATCCGACATCGGGCCCGATCCTCGGACGGCGGCGGAGACGATCGTCGAGGACGGCGCCGAGCGCGAAGCCACGGTAGACCCCGACAAGCCGCTCGCGGTACTCATCGTCAAGACCAACTACGACCAATTTTCCGGGAAATTGTCCTGGGTGAAAGTCGTCAAGGGCAAGCTCTCGTGCGATTCGGACGTCCTGAACGTGACGGAGAATAAAAAGGAAAAGATCGGGAAAATCTACATCTGCCAGGGCAAAAAGCTGGAAGAGGTACGGGTGCTCAACGCCGGCGACGTCGGAATCATTTCCAAGATAGCCTCCGCCAAGACCAACGATACGCTGACGGCGCCGGAGGCTCCGCTCCACTTCGTCCCCCTGAGCCTCCCTGACCCCGTCCATTCGGTGGCCGTGACCGCGGTGCAGAAGAAGGAAGAGGATAAACTTGCCGAAGCCCTGCTCCGCGCGGCGGACGAGGACCATACCTTCAAGTATTCCTACAACGCCGAAACGAAGGAAACCGTCATCTCCGGCATGGGCGAGCTTCAGATAAACATCATCCTGGACAAGATCAAAGCCAACCAGAAGATCGAAGTGACGACCAAGGTGCCGCGGGTCGCCTACCGGGAGACGTTGGCCAAGAAGGCTCCGGCCGAGTTCACGCACAAGAAACAGACGGGAGGACACGGCCAGTACGCCAAGGTGGCGCTCGAAGTCGCCCCCCTCGCACGCGGGGAGAAGTACAAGTTCGTGAACGCCGTTTTCGGCGGCGCGATCTCCAAGGGCTTCATTCCCGGCATCGAGAAGGGCGTGATCGAAGGTATGGCCTCCGGTGTTCTCGCCGGCTATCCGGTCGTGGACGTGGAGGTGAAGATCACCGACGGCAAGGAGCATCCCGTGGACTCCTCGGAAATGGCGTTCAGGCTCGCCGCGCGCAACGCGTTCCGCGAAGCGATGAGGCAGGCTTCGCCCGTCCTGCTCGAACCGGTCATGAATCTTTCCGTCCTCGTTGAGGACAAGTACATGGGCGACGTGATGTCCGATCTCTCCAGCCGCCGCGGCAAGATACAGGGTCAGCAAGTACTCGGCGGCGGCATCGAGGAGATCAAAGCGCAAGTCCCGCAGGCGGAACTGCTCCGCTATTCGATCGACTTAAGGTCCATGACGAGCGGCACGGGGTCGTTCGGCGTGGAGTTCGACCACTATTCGCCGATTTCGGGCAAGATCGCCGACGACGTCATCAAGTCGTCCCAGGCGACCCGCGTACAGGACAACGACGACTGACGTTCGATCGGGGGAATCGCGGCCCCCGTCCGGCGGGGGTCCGAACGGACCCTTCCGATCCGGAGCGATTACCGCGATAAAAAAGGGGGCGGCCGTCCGGGATTCCGGACGGCCTTTTTTTACCGGCCGGACATGGGCGTATAAGGCAGCCTCGGTTGGACGCACTTGTAGGCGGGTCGTATGATCCGGCCTCCCGAGACGAGTTCCTCCATCCGGTGCGCGCACCAACCCGCGATGCGGCTCACCGCGAAGATGGGGGTGTACAGTTCGCTGGGAATTCCGAGCAAGCGATAGACGAAGCCGGAATAGAAGTCGACGTTGGTGCAGATCGTCTTGTCGGAATTCTTGACCTTCCTGAACACCTCCGGAACCAGCTTCTCGATGTTGCTGTACAGGATGAATTCGTCTGTCTTGCCCTTCTCGGCGGCGAGTACGCCCGCCTTGTCCCGGAGCAGGGTCGCGCGGGGATCGGAAACGGTGTAGACGGCATGGCCCTGGCCGTAGATCAGGCCTGATCCGTCATAAGCCTCTCCTTTCATGATCTTGACCAGGTAGTCGGCGATCTCGCCGGTGTCCGCCCAGTCCTTCACCCCCGCTTTTATGTCGTCCATCATTCCGATGACCTTGAGGTTGGCGCCGCCGTGCTTGAAGCCTTTCAGCGAGCCGACGCCCGCCGCTATGGCCGAATAGGTGTCGGTGTCGGCGGAGGATACGAGGTGGACGGCGAAGGTGGAGTTGTTGCCGCCTCCGTGCTCCGCATGCAGGACAAGGGCGAGGTCAAGTATTTCCGCCTCCAGCCGGGTGAATTTCTGGTCGGGACGAATGAGGGACAGGATGGTTTCCGCCGTGGAATTCGTAGGTTCGGGTTCATGTATGAAAAGGCTCTGATGATCGTAGTAATGCTTCTTGGCCATGTAGGCGTAGGCGGCCATGGTCGGGAAACGGGCTATGAGCTGGATGCATTGGCGCATCACGTTCGCCGGCGACAGGTCCTCGGGCGACTTGTCGTAGGCGTAGCAGGTGAGCACCGAACGGGCCAGCTTGTTCATGATGTCCGGGGAGGGCACCTTCATGATGGTGTCCTCGGCGAAGTTGTCGGGCAGCTTCCGTTGCTCGCCCAGGAGGTTCTCGAAGTCGGCGAGTTCGACGGCGGAAGGCAGACGGCCGAACATGAGCAGGAAGATGGTTTCCTCGAAGCCGAAGCGGTTGGCGGCGGCGGCGCCGGCTACGAGCTCCTCCACGTCGATTCCGCGGTAGTACAGCTTTCCGTCGATGGCGATCCGCTCCCCTTCGTCCATGATATAACCGTGGACGTCGCCGACCCTCGTCAGGCCGACGAGAACGCCGGTTCCGTCCGCGTTGCGCAATCCCCGCTTCACGTTGTACTTGGCGTACAAGTCCATCTCGATCGAGTTGTTCTCGGTCGCGAGAGCGACGTATTCAGCTTCCTTCATGGAAACCTCCATTGCATAATTATACACACAATGTGCGCACGAATTGAATACTTATGCAATGCCTTCCCGGGCCAATCAAAGACACCTTTGACCTTCCCGGACGAATCCAGCTATACTCCGCCGCATGGATACGATCCTCATCAAGGACATGCTCGCACTCGACGCGGATTCCCGCAGCGTCGTCGTCCGCGGCTGGGTTCGCACGAAGCGCGATTCCAAGAATCTGGTTTTCCTGGAAGTCAACGACGGTTCCTGTTTCAGGAGCATACAGCTCGCCTTCGACCGGACGAAGGGGCTTTCCGCGGACACCGAAGCCGCCCTGGAGCGCGCCGCCACCGGCTCCTCCGTGGAGGCGACCGGATCGCTCGTCAGCTCGCCCGCGGCAGGCCAATCGGTCGAAGTTGCCGCAGCCGGCCTGTCGGTGATCGGAGACGCCCCCGCCGAAAGCTACCCGCTGCAAAAAAAGAAGCATTCTTTCGAATTCCTGCGCGAGATCGGCCACCTCCGGGCGCGCACGAACACTTTCGGCGCGGTCGCGCGCGTCAGGAGCAGGCTTTCCTTTTCCATCCACGAGTTCTTCCAAAAGAGGAACTTCCAGTACCTGCATACGCCCCTCATCACGGCGAGCGACGCCGAGGGGGCGGGCGCCATGTTCCAGGTCACGACCCTCGATCTGGACGCCCTGGCAAAGGCGGGCAAACCCGTCGATTATTCCAAGGACTTCTTCGGGAAGCGCAGCTACCTCACCGTCTCCGGCCAACTGGAGGCGGAAACCTACGCGACGGCCCTATCCCGCGTCTACACCTTCGGGCCGACCTTCCGCGCGGAAAATTCGAACACCACGCGCCACCTGGCCGAATTCTGGATGGTGGAGCCCGAGGTGGCCTTCGCCCGCCTGGAAGACAACATGGCCCTGGCCGAGGACTTCCTCAAGCACCTGTTCTCCTGCGCCCTCGCCGACTGCCGCGAGGATCTGGAATTCTTCGACGCGAGGATACAGAACGGCATCATCGCCAACCTGGAGTCCGTGGTCGCGTCGAAATTCGCCCACATGACCTATACCGACGCGGTCAAGGAGCTGGAGAAGAGCGCCGGCGCCTTCGAATTCAAGCCGTACTGGGGCTGCGACCTGCAGAGCGAGCACGAGAAATTCCTCACCGAGAAAGTGGCGGGAGGCCCCGTGATCGTCACGGACTATCCCAAGGAAATCAAGTCCTTCTACATGAAGCTCAACGACGACGGCAAGACGGTCCGCGCGATGGACGTCCTGGTGCCCCGACTGGGGGAAATCATCGGAGGATCGGAGCGCGAGGAGCATCTGGATCTGCTCCGGACGCGGCTCGCCGAACTGGGCCTGAAGGAAGAGGACTACTGGTGGTACCTTGATCTGCGCCGATTCGGGACGGTACCCCATTCCGGCTTCGGCCTCGGCCTGGAGCGCCTCATCCTGTACGTGACCGGCATGGCCAACATCCGCGATGTCATCCCCTATCCGCGCGCCGTCGGGCAAGCGGAATTCTGACGGGAGGAGCTTCCTACGCCGATGAGACCAGCGACTTTTATCCGGATTTTAGCGATGACAGCCTTTTTTTGCGCCGTCTGTTCCGTTCCGTCTTTCGCGCAGGCTTCCGATCCACCCGTACTCGCTTCCCGATCCGCCGTACTCTTCGACGCGACGACGGGGAAGCTCCTGTACGAGAAGGACGCGGACGAAGTCATCCCGCCCGCCTCCCTGACGAAGCTCATGAGCATGTTCGTGGTCCTGGACGACGTCGCCGCGGGCAGACTCTCCCTTTCCGATATCGTCGACCTGCCGCGGTCCACCTGGGCCGCCAGCCAGCCCTGGGGTTCCAGCCTCATGTTCCTGGCGCCGGGCCAGACGGTCACCCTCGGCGAATTGATGCTCGGGCTCGCGGTCTCCTCGGGCAACGACGCCGCGATAGCCGTCGCCCTCCACGTCGCCGGGTCCGTCGAGGCTTTCGCCGGGCGCATGAACCTGAAGGCGCGGGAGCTGGGTCTTCAGAAGACGCGCTTCACGGAACCTTCGGGCTACTCCGAACTCAACCTCACCACCGCCAGGGAATTCGGCTCTTTCTGCGTGGCCTACATCCGCGCCCATCCCGAAGCCCTGCGCGACTTCCATTCGGTACGGGAATTCGCCTATCCGAAGGCGGAGAACCAGGGCGCCGCGTTCAGGGACGACCCGGGCACCGTCGTGCAATCGAACAGGAACCTGCTCCTGGGGGAGTTCGAGGGCGTCGACGGGCTCAAGACGGGATTCATCATCGAATCCGGCTACAACATCGCGCTTACCGCCGAGCGGAAGGGAACGCGCCTGCTCGCCGTACTCCTGGGCGGTCCCGGCGCGAGCTCCTCGCGCGGAGGCCGCATCCGCGCCGACGACGGCGCTGTCCTGCTGGACTGGGGTTTCGATCGTTTCAAAACGGTGCGCCCCGTCGTGGAGAACCTGGAAGCTACCCGCGTCTGGAAAGGACGGAGCCGGAAGCTGGGCGTGGTCCCCGCCGGTCCCCTCGCCTTCACCGCTCCGGCGGACAGGGCGCTCAGCGTGAGCTGGGAAGTCAGGCGTAATCCCTGGGTAGTCGCTCCCGTCCGGGCCGGCGACGAACTGGGCAGCATCGTCTTTTCCGACGGGGGCGGCGAACTCCATCGCGTCCCCCTGGCGGCGGCGGAATCCGTGCCGCGGGGGAATGTATTCGTGCGCTTTTTCGATTCGATCGCGCTGTTCTTCATGAAGTTGTTCAGTTAACCGACAAAGCGCGCGCCCGGGCGTCCCGGCGCGCGTTCCTGGTCTAGACTAGATCCCCTGCTTCACGAACACGTCCTTGTAGCCTATCGACTTGAATCGTTGGACAAGGGCGCCGCCCTCGCCGAGGTTCAAGGGACCGATGAGCAGCTTGTAGACCGGTCTGGTTCCGGTGCGGATCGCCTCGACGGCGACCGGATAGAAGCCTATGAACTTCGCGATCTCCGAAGCCACCGTTTCGGGCGCGGACCAGGCGCCCAGTTGCAGGTAATACTTTCCCTTCTCCAGCTTTTCGATCAAAGGCGCCTTGAAAACAGGATTCCTCTCCGCGCCGGCCGCGGGCGCGACGGGCTCCGGCGCCGGGACTTCCGCTATGGCCGCGCTTTCGATGACGACCGGTTCCGGCACGACCGGGGCGGGAACGGCAGGCTCGACCTGAGCGACCGCGGGAGAGGTATCGGGAGAGGCCGTGGGAGCCGGTATCGGCTCGACGAAAGAACTCCCGGCCGGTTCCTGAGGAAGATCTCCGGGAAGCTCCAGAGTTACTTCTTCGCCTGCCGCTCCGGCAGGAACGGCCGCGCCGGCCATCGCCTCAGGCGGTAATTCGGGCTCGGCGACGGGTTCGGGAGGCCTGGCTTCGGCCGGAACCAGGACTACCTCGGTCGTCCCGGGATCAGGCAACACGGGAGCCGCCATCTCGGCGACCGGCGCCGGTTCAGGCGCGGGGGCCTCCGCCACCGCTTCCGGCTCGACAGCTGCAGGCTCGACAGCTGCAGGCGTGGATTCCGCCAGCTCCGGTACAGGCGCCGGTTCAGGCGCCGGTGCCTCCACCACCGCTGCCGGCTCCACCGCTGCCGGCTCGACCGCTGCCGGCGTGGATTCCGCCAGCTCCGGTTCTTCGGCGATGGGTAGTTCGGCCGCAGTCTCCGCCGCGACTGGCTCCTCGACAAGGGGCTCCTCGAGCGCGGCTATTTCAATTTCCGGCGCTTCGGCAGCTTCGGTAGCTTCGGCAGCTTCGGCAACCTCTGCAGCCTCGGGAACTTCGGGGGCCACCTCGATGGCGGGTTCATCGCGAAGCGGTTCGGGTTCGGAGAGTTGCGCCAGTTCGGGGACGGTGGCAACGAAATCCTCCGGAATCTCTATGGCCCGCTCATCGACGGCTGCGGCCGGTTCGGTTGCGGCCGGTTCGGCTGCGGCCGTATCGACCGACGGGGCCTCGGCCATCGCGGTTTCCGCCATAGGTGCCTGTTCAGCTGCCGGTTCAGGTGCCGGCTCGGCGGCTGTTTCGACGACCGTGTCGACAGCCGGCTCTACCGGGGAAACCGTCGGCTCGGCTGCGACAGCGACAGCAACCGTGGGAGCGGGCTCAGCGGCGGGCTCAGCGGCGGGCTCAGCGATGGCGGACGGGGCGGGACCCGGGATCGGTTCGGGGGTGGGGGCGGAGGCGGAGGCCGCGATAGCGGCTTTCGGATTACGGTCCGGGTCGTCCGAGGGAACGATGCCCTCGGTGAAGCGGGAGAAGGCGATCGGGTCGGCGGGCATAGTCATGCGGATGCGTCCGACGTTGCGGGCGCCGAGTCCGATGGCCGCCGCCGCTTCCCGGGAAACGGAGGCGAGAAGACCCGGCGAGCCGAGCGGCCCCGCGACGATGGCGCGGACCGTCTTGTCCGTCTCCAGGTTCTTCACGTCGACCACCGTATTCCGCGGAAAGGAATTCGTTGCGACATAATAGCCGGTATCGGGAAGCTCGCCCGAGGCGGCCACCGCCGCCGTGCCTTCCCATACGGAGGCGCCTACTGCCAAGGCCGCGACGACCAACGAGAGAACGATCATGATCCGTTTCATCATCTCACCTATCCTTCATGCGGGCGATGACCGCCCGCGCGAGCGCCTTGGCCGACCGGGCATCCTCCGCACCCGTGGAAGTCGCCGCCATGCCGATTTTCGATTCCCGGGCGATAATTTCCCCCGGTTCAAGCCTTCGCAGTTCGATGGTCACGCGGGACGGCGAAAGCCGCGCCGCCCTGGATGCCCCGTCCCTGGCTTCGTAGAACAACACCACCCTGAGCAGGTACTCCGCGCCGCCTTCCCAAGCCGCTTCGACGCCGAGCGCAGGATCGGCCACGAAACCGTCCTTGAGGATCTTCCCGTCGTCGGGCAGCCTTGATGCCGGCGCGTTGCAGACGATATGTCCGGCGTCGAAGACCGCGTCCATGACGCCGCCTTCCCAGGCCGAACTCGCTTCGGCGAGGGGGCCGTCCTCGCCGAGGCCCGTTTCCGCGATGTAGACGCATATCGTAGCCGCGTTCGCGTCCGCGGCGCGCCCCATCCAGACCAACGACAACAATGCCGCGCACGCGGCGATCTTCGATTTGAGCATGGCCCCTCCACTTCCCTATCGACAGGAAAAGCCTCCGCCTCAAGAGCCCGGTTGCTGAGCCTTCCGTTTCATGATATTTTCCCCTGAGTATGGATTATTTCACCATCCAGGTTCGCACCGGCTCCGAAGACAAATTCATCAAGCTGTTCAGCAATATCCATCCCGAACTCCGGACGAAACTGGTTTTCCCCCGCCGCCGGCTCAAGGTCCGCCGCGTCGGAAAGACCGTGGACGAGCTTGCTCCCGTCTTTCCCGGCTACATCTTCGTGGAAACGGAAGCCTACGGCACCGTACTGAAACTGGATCCGCGCCTGTACTGGGCGGTCCGGAAGACGGACGGATTCTTCCGCTTCCTGAAATCCAACCAGGACGTGCGCCCCCTGGAGGGCAAGGACCTGTCCACCGTACGCCATTTCATCGGTTTCGGCGCGGTCGCGGAGAAGTCCAAGGTATGGTTCGACGACCACGACCGGATAGTCATAGCAGAAGGACCTCTGAAGGGACTTGAGGGATGCATCGTGAAGGTCGATAAAAGGAAAGGGAGGGCGAAGATCAAGCTGGATCTGTACGACGACTCTTTCTCGATCGATCTCGCGTTCGAGGTGATCGCCCGTACCTGACGGCTCCTTCGCGCACTGATGACCAACACGAAGAACGCGCGCATCTACATCATCGGAGCCGGCCTGGCCGGCGTCACGATCGCGGCCGAAATCAAGGCGAAGGTGATATTCGGGGAGGTCGTGGCCTTCCTGGACGACGACCCGGTGAAAATCGGCCGGAACCTGGACGGCATACCCGTACTCGGGCCGATCCGGGACGTGGCCCGCCTGGTGCGCATGAACCCGGCGGACGAGGCCATCATCGCCATTCCCAGCGCCTCGCGGGATTACCTGCGCGAGCTGTACGGGATCCTGAAACGCGCGGGCTTCGAGCGGATCCGCATCCTTCCCGGCATCTCCCAGATCATCGAAGGGAGCGCCCACCTCATCCAGGCCCGTTCCATCGATCCCCAAGACCTGCTGGGCCGCACGCCCGTCGCCATCGGCCTGAAGGATAGCCTCCGCTACCTGCGGGGCAAGCGCGTCCTCGTGACGGGAGCCGGCGGGTCCATCGGCAGCGAACTTTCGCGTCAGCTTCTTTCCGGCGGTGCCCAGCGCCTTTACCTCTTCGGGCACGGCGAGAATTCGATCTACCAGATAGACCGGGAACTCAGGCTCCTGCAGGAAGAGGGCGTCGGGGAAAAGGCGACCATCATCCCCGTGATCGGAGACCTGAAGGACGCCGACTACATCCGCTACATCCTGGGCAAGCTCAAGGCGGACGTCATCTTCCACGCGGCCGCATACAAGCACGTCCCAATGACGGAAGAGAATCCCGTCGCCGCGATAGAGAACAACGTCCTGGGGACGGACAACCTGATCAACGCGGCCCTTGAGACTGGCGTCAAGCGCTTCGTCCTCATTTCCACCGACAAGTCCGTCGATCCCGTCTCCGTATACGGAGCCTCCAAACAGATCTGCGAGCGCCTGGTGCTGGCGGCGGGCGAGAAGGTGGTTGGAAACGAGAAGGTCGCTGGAAACGAAAAGGCTGCCGGCGGCAAGGCCGGAAGCGAGCGCAGCTTCATGGTCGTCCGCTTCGGCAACGTGCTGGGCTCCCGCGGCTCCATCGTGCCGTTGTTCCAGAACCAGATCGCCAAGGGCGGGCCGGTCACCGTCACCCATCCGGACGCCACGCGCTGGTTCATGACGATACCGGAAGCCTGTTCCCTCGTGCTGAAGGCGGGCGGCGTCGGGGCGAACGGGAAGTTGTACCTGTTGGACATGGGAGATCCGGTCCGCATCAAGGACCTGGCCGAACAAATGATACGCTTTTACGGTTTCGAACCCGAAAAGGACATCCGCATCGAATACATAGGCCTTCGTCCCGGCGAGCGCGTGGACGAGCGGCTTTGGAGCGAGGACGAAATCCCGGTGGAGACCGAATACCCGCGCATCAGGCGGGTCGAGCGCAGGATTATGCCTTCCTACGACCTCGCCGGTCTTCTGGACGAACTGCGGCCCATTTGCCGGCCCGATCCCGGCCATGCGGGAGCCTATCGGGACCGCGTCCTGCTCCGTTCGGTCTTGCGGCGCGCGGTCCCCACGGTTATGATTCCCGGTCATGAGCGCACCCACTGATCGAACGGAAAGCTCCGCCCAGGCCATCCCTTTCGCCTATCCTTTCATGGGAAGCGAGGAGGAGGAAGCGGCCATCCGGGTGCTTCGCTCCGGTTGGCTGACGACGGGCCGCGAAGCGCTCGAATTCGAAAAGGAATTCGCCGCGGCGCTCGATCCTTCGGGCGAAAGCGGACTGCGCGCCCTCGCCGTCAATTCGGCCACCAGCGGCCTGCACCTCGCGCTGGAAGCATGCGGCGTCGGCCCGGGCGACGTGGTCCTCACGAGTCCCTACACCTTCACTTCGACCGCGGAAGTGATCCGATATCTCGGCGCCGACGTCGCCTTCGTGGACGTCGGGCCGGGAAGCTACCTCATCGACCCCGATGCGCTTGACCGGACCGCCGCGCGGCTCGCGGAAGGCCTGAGCGCCTATGCGGACGGCCGGGGCCCGACGGGGCGTCCGGTCGCCGTCATGCCTGTGCATTTCGCGGGCCTCCCCTGCGACATGGACGCGATAGCGCGCGTCGCAGCGCGGCACGGTCTGCGGGTGGTCGAAGACGCCGCCCATTCCTTCCCTTCGCGCTTTCCGGACGGCCGCTGCGCCGGCGCGCTCGGCGACGTCGGGGTTTTTTCATTCTACGCCACCAAGACGATCACCACCGGAGAAGGAGGCATGGTCGTCACGGCCGATCCGGAGCTTGCCGCCCGCATCTCCGTCATGCGCTCGCACGGCATCGACCGGTCCATCTGGAACCGCTATACGGACAGGAAAGCCTCCTGGCGCTACGCGGTGATCGAAGCCGGATTCAAGTACAATCTTCCCGACCTCCTGGCCGCCGTGGGCCGGGCACAGCTGGCCAAGGCCGGGCGGATGCTGGAAATGCGCCGCTCCATCGCCGCCCGTTACGACCAGGCCTTCTCGTCCGACCCGCGGTTCCGCACGCCTCCCACGGGTTTCGCCGACGCGCGCCACCTGTACCCCCTGCGCCTCGCCGCCGGTATGGATGCCGCCGGCACGGATGCCGCCGGCACGGATGCCGCCGGCACGGATGCCGCCGGCCGCAACCGGATGATCGATGCCCTCCAGGAGGCGGGCATCGGCACCTCGGTCCATTTCATCCCCTTGCATACGATGCCCTACTACGCCGGACGCTACAAGTTGCGGGACGGCGATTTTCCGAACGCGATGGAAAGCTTTTCTGCTTCGCTCTCCCTCCCGATCTGGCCGGGGATGAGCGACGGACAGGTCGACAGGGTTATCGCGGCCGTCCGCGCCGCGGCCGTCCGCGCCGCCTGCCGCGAGGCCGCTCCGTCCGGGAGGACTCCCGTTTGAACGAAGACAGGCGCTTCCTCGAGGACCTGTCCGAGCCCCTCATGTTGCACGCGGCCCTGGTCCGCTCTCCCTGCGCGCACGGCGAGCTTCTCGGGATAGACGCGCCGCGCCTCCCCCATTCCTATGCGCTCATCAAAGCCGGCGACATCCCGGGCAAAAACCGCCTTGACGCTTTCGGCCGCGCGATGCCGGTGCTTGCGGATGATGAACTTTCCTATAAGGGAGAGGCGATCGCGATAGCCGTCGGCCCCGACCGCTTCGCCGTGGAGAAGCTCGCCGGGGACTGCGTCGTCCGCTTCCGCGAGGATACGCCGGTTTTCGCGTACGAGAAATTTTCGTCCGACCAGCTGGAAGCCAAGCGGACGGCGGTCGTCGGCGACCCCGACGCCGCCTTCGAATCGGCGGCGCACATCGTGGAGGGCGTCTACCGCACGGGCCGCCAGGAGCACTGGTACGCCGAGCCGCACGGCGCCCTCGCCCGCTTCGCCTACGACAAGCTGGAGATTTCGGTCGCGACCCAGTGGCCCTTCCACGTCCGCAGGACCGTCGCCTCGGTGCTCGGCGTGAAACCCGAGGACGTGGTCGTGCTGCCCTGCGAAATCGGCACGCACCTGGACGGCAAACTCTGGTATCCCTCCCTCGTCGCCGCCTTCGCCGCCGTCGCCGCCGTCGTGTCCAAGAGGCCCGTAAGGATTCTGTTCACCCGCGGAGAGGACGCCCGGTTTTCGCCCAAACGTCCTGCGGTAACCATCCGCCACCGGGCGGCCGTCGGACCGATGGGCGAATTGATAGCCCTGGAATCCCGCGCGGTGGTGGATATCGGCGCGGCGAGTCCCTTCGCCGAGGAAATAATCGACCGGCTCTGCCTCGGTTCCTTCGGAGCCTACCGTTGCCCGCACATCCGCGTGGAAGGTTTCGCAGTCCGCACCAATACCCCGCCCGCGGGACCCTTCGCCGGTTTCGGCCTCGCCCAGGCCTTCTTCGCCATAGAGCGGCACGCGGACAGGATCGCGGAAACGGTTGGAGCCGATCCGGTGGAATGGAGACAATCGCATGCCCTCGGCAAGAGCGACCGGCTGGCCTCGGGAGCGCTCCTGAAGGAAAACGTTCCCTCCGCCGAGCTCATGGACTCCGTGATCACGATGAGCGACTACCGGCGTAAATGGTCCTCCTACGAGCTCATGCGCCACTCGCGCGCGGGCAAGGAAGGACGGCGCAAGGACGGACCCCTGCGCGGCATCGGGATTTCCTTCGCCTACCAGGGAAACGGATTCCTTTCGACCGGAACCGAATCCGGCTCGTACTCGGTGGAAACGACCCTGGAAAAGGACGGGACGCTGGAGATCCGCACCAGCGCGGTCTGCGGAAGCCGCGAAACCGCCGCCCTATGGCGGCGCACCGCGTCCGAACTGCTCGCGCTGGACGACGAAGCGGTCCGCCTGGCCCCCAACCGCACCGACGCCGTCCCCGACTCGGGCCCCTCCAGCCTCTCCCGGAACGTCACGGTAGTCACCAAGCTCATCGAGCGCTGCTGCGCGGCGATCCGCAAGCAGCGTTTCCGCGATCCCCTGCCCATCACCGTCAAGCGCTCGTACCGGTCGCCCAAGAGCGCCGAATGGGACGGAATCCGCATGGAGGGCCTGCCCTTTTCCCTGTTCAGCTGGGCCGCGGCCGTGGTGGAAGTGGAGATCGATCCGGTGGACTACGAGCCGAAGGTGCGCGGCGTATGGCTTTCCGTGGACGGAGGCCGCATCCTTTCCGACCGCAAGGCCCGGTCCTCCCTTACCACCGGCGTCCTGCACTCCATCGGCTGGGCGACGCGCGAGCGCGCCGTCCTGTCCGACGGCGCCTACGACCTGCAGGAGATGCTCTCTTACGACCTGGCGGTGCCCTCGGAAGCCCCGCCGGTGCGCATCGACTTCACCTGGAACGATTCGTCGGTCCCCAAGGGCATCGGGGAGCTGCCCTTCTCCTGCGTCCCGGCAGCCCTCGTCCAGGCGGTGTCCCAAGCTGCCGGACGTGGCCTCGGCGAAATCCCGATCGACGCCGCGGCGATCCGCGACGCCTTGGAGGAAGAATGACCGTCGGCTTCATCCTGAACGGGGAGGACGTCGTAGTACAAGCCGGCGCCGACCGCCGGCTGCTCGATATCCTGCGGGACACCTTCAAGCTTTTCGGGTCCAAAGCCAGCTGCCGCGTCGGCCGCTGCGGATCCTGCTCGGTCATCCTCAACGGGAAGCTGGTGCCCTCCTGCCTGATTCCCGCCTTCAGCGTCCGCGGGGGAGAGGTCATCACGATCGAAGGCTTCATGCAGACCGACGAGTACCTGGACATAGCGGCAGGATTCGCGCGCTCGGGTGTGGAGATGTGCGGTTTCTGCGAAAGCGCCAAGATCCTCGCCACGGAAGCCCTGCTGGACAAGTCGCCCCGGCCCACGAGGGAGGAGATCCTCTCCGCCTTCGACGGCGTGCTCTGCCGCTGCACCGATCCGCGGACTTTGGCCGAGGGCGTCGCCGCCGCGTCCGACGCCAGGCAGAGGAGGCTGTATGGACGAGCTCCATAACCAGGTCTTCTCGCCGGGCAGCCTCCCGGAGCTATTCTCCTCTTGGAGCCGCTTCCCCGACGCGGTCCTTTTTTCCGGCGGCACCGAACTCGTGCGCGGCCAGGGAGGACTGGTCTTCCGCCTGCCCAGGAACCTCATAGCCCTTGGCCGCATCGAGGAACTCAGACGCTTCTCACGTACGGAGCGCTTCCTTGATATAGGGGCGACCGCGACCCTCTCGGAAATCCTCGCCCTCGGGAAAATCCTGCCGGAAGCCCTGCGCAGGGCGATCGCGGAGACGGCCAATCCCCAGGTCCGGAATCTGGCCACTATCGGCGGCAATATCTGTTGTCCCTCGCGCCGCATGGACACCTTCGCGCCGCTCGTTGCCCTGGATGCCCGGCTGGAACTCCGTACCGCGGTTTCCTCGCGCTGGATCTCCGCCAGCCGCTTCGCGCCAGCTTTCGGCCCCCCCCTGCTCGGGGCGAACGAACTGCTCACGCGGATCCGGCTTCCCCTGGAAACCTGGGATTATTGCGTCCACCGGCGTCTGGGAACCTCCCGATGGCCCGACGACGAGGGAGCCGTATTCTCGTTCATCGCCCGTGCCCAGAAGGGCATCCTGAGCGACGTAAGGATGGCGTTCGCGGGGAAGACCCTGGTGCGGGACCGGGAAATCGACAATGCGATCATCGGAAAGTCCTTGCCGTTGGAGGCCAGGATGGCCACGGCCTTCGTGGACCGCTGGCGGACGGCCGTGGCCGAAGCCCAGTTTCCCTCGGGGCTCCTGAAGGACCGCTTCCTGAATCTCGTGGAACAGGCCGTCTTCGGCCTCTGCGACTGAAGGATCCTATTCCGCGGCGGCCGCAGCCTCGGACGCTCGACGGGGGATCACCACCTCGCCCGGGGCGGCGCCGGCCGCGATGACCTTGCGGGCCACGAGGGCTTCCACGGCGGCCTGGGTTTCCGCGGTGCGGAGCCCCAGGTGCTGCTCCGCCCAGCGGTAGAAGGCCACCCGCTCCACGCGCATGCCGTGCACGCTGGACTTGCCGTTCTCCGCGGCGAACTCGGCGATGCCCTTCAGGGTGCGGACCTCCCGGTTTTCGGAAGCCAGCCGGCCGATTTGCTCATTCGACCTGCGGATGCGGTCGGAAAGCACCTTGATCATCTTGAATGAGAAATCGCCATTTGTGCGCGCCAGGGAATAGAAGAGCGCCTGGTCCATCACCAGGAGTTTCCCCGCCTTCTTGACGATGGCGGTCGCGGAACGAGGCAGGGAATCGATCAGAGCCATCTCGCCGAAAACGTCCCCCCGCTTCAAGGTCGTCAGGGTCTTGGACGTTTCCAGCGAAATCCTCTTCATGATTTCGACCTCGCCCTCTATGATGACGTACATCTCTTTTCCCTCGTCGCCTTCGCCGAACACTATCCGGCCCTCGGATACGCTGAGGACGTGCTTTTCGTATACTTCGCGCCGTATTGTCATGCCCGGGATTATAACACGGGCCGCGCCTCCCCCGCATCGGCGGGCGGCCCACCCGTTCCTCCTTTTCTCCTGCCGGTCCCGGCAAGGCGCTCCAGGGCATACCACCGGAGCATTTCCTTCTCGGAAAGTCCGGTTATCTCGCGGATGCTCCGTTCCGAGTAGCCGCGGGAACGCATGAAAGTCGCGGTGAGCATCAAGGGCGGACGTTTCAATTGGACCATTATTCCCCTCCGGCTGAGATACGGACCGGCCGTGCGCGGCGCTTGGGTTCCGGAGATAATCCGCGGCGCAATTGTAAAAAGAATGAGCCTGTGGTAACTTGTTCACGGATTGAACAACTCGAACGCGGAGGGGAAGCGTGTTTCGGCCGCTCCCGCGCAATCGCGTCCGGGTACAGCGTACGTAAAAAAGCCGCTCCCCCCGCGGCCGGACTTCGTTCGCCCCATCGCACCCCTCGCGCCCCTCCGGAAAAATCATGAATTCCACCCAAACGATCGAACAGGACGACACCGAGCTCTCCATCCTGGAAAGCATCTACTCGTCCGGAAAAGCGAACGACTCCCCCCGCCAGCGCGACCTCGCCAGCAGCGCCGGCGCCTCGCTCGGGATGACCAACGCCATCCTGAAGCGCCTTGCCGGGAAGGGCTGGATCATCGTCCGCAAGATTAACAGCCGCAATGCCCAGTACGCGATCACCCCCGACGGCGTCAATGAAATCGCCCGGCGGAGCTACCGGTACTTCAAGCGGACCATCCGCAACGTCGTTTTCTACCGCGACCGCATCGATGAAGCCATCGCGCGGGCCAAGGTCCGCGGCGCCGATTCCGTCCTCCTGATCGGGATCAGCGACCTGGATTTCATCGTGGAGCATGCCTGCGACCGGCACGGCCTGAGCTTCTTCAAAGCCGTCGACGAGGAACTCGCCATGCGCGCTTCTTCCCCCCTCGTATTCGCCGTTTATGCCGAGCAAAGGGCGAACGGGAACGGCGACGGCGCGCTTTCAGGCGCGCACGAAAGCTCGCTGTACCTGTCCGACGTGCTGTCGGGATCGGAGACCGCTCGATGAACGCGACGGAAACCGTCCACCTCTTCGGCCGATACGAAAGCCGACTCGCCGTCCGCCGTCCCTTTCCCGCGCTCGCCGACCTCGGCATCCCGGATAAGTCCGGATTCCTCGTCGTCTGCGACCGGAACACCGAGCCCTACGCGCGCGCCCTGCTCGCTCGCTCGTTGCCCGCGCGCGGCCTGCCCTCCTCCTCGCTGCCGGGCGCAGCGGCTGCCGCGCCTTCCGCTCCCCTCCACGTTCTGGAGCCGGGCGAGGAAGCCAAGAACTGGCTATCGGTCGAAGCGGCGCTGCGCGCCGCCAAGGAAGCGGGCCTCGGCCGCGACGGCGTTTTCATCGGCATCGGCGGCGGCGTGGTCACCGACCTGGTCGCCTTCGCCGCCTCCGTCTACATGCGCGGCGCGCGCTTGACCCTTCTGCCGACCACCCTCCTGGCCATGGTGGATGCCGCCGTCGGGGGCAAGACCGGCTTCGACCTTTTCGGGGTCAAGAACTTCGTCGGTACCTTCCGCCCCGCCGACCTCGTCGTCCTTTCCACTGACGCCCTGGCCACCCTTCCCCACCGGGAATGGCTCTCCGGCCTCGCCGAAGCCGTCAAGACCGCCGTGATCGCCGACGCCGGACTCCTGGACCTCATGGAAGGGAAGCGCGACGCCCTGCTCGCCGGACCCGCCAAGCCCGACACCGCAGCCTTCCTCCCCGAACTCGTGCGCCGTTGCGTCGCCGTCAAGGCCCGCATCGTGGAGGCCGATCCCCTGGAAACCGGCGCCGAACGCGCCCTGCTGAACCTGGGCCATACCTTCGGCCACGCCCTGGAATCCGTCGCCGGCCTCGGCCGCCTCACCCACGGCGAAGCCGTCGCCTGGGGCATCTCCCGCGCCTGCGCCCTCGGCCTCTCCCTCGGCTCGCTCTCCCCCGCCCGCGCCGGACGCATCGTCTCCCTGCTGGACTCCTTCGGCTACGAGACCCGCCCGATGCACCCTGCCGCCCTTGCGGCCGCCGGCGGCAACGCAACCGCAGGTGGCGGCGCGGGCGCCGCCGCCGCCGGACTCCTGCTTGCGGCGATGGAGAGCGACAAAAAGAAGAAGAGCGGTGAACTCAGGTTCGTGGTGCCGACGGAGACGGGGGCGCGGGTTATGGGGGGCATAGGCCGGACTGCCGTAATCGAATGCTTTACTTCAACCAATAAGGAATAATCGATGTCAAAAATCGCCGTCATCGGAACCGGCTACGTCGGCCTCGTCTCGGGCGCCTGCCTGGCCGACTTCGGAAACCACGTCGTCTGCGTGGACAACAACGCGGAGAAGATCGCCGCTCTGAAAACCGGCGTCATTCCGATCTACGAGCCCGGATTGGACCTCGTCGTGGCGCGCAACATCGCCGCGGGCCGCCTATCCTTCACCATGGACCTCGCCGCCGCGGTAAAAGCGAACGATGTGGCCTTCATCGCCGTCGGGACCCCTCCTTCGGACGACGGCAGCGCCGACCTCCGCTATGTCGAACAGGTCTCCCGCGAAATCGCCCGGGCGATGGACTTCTACAAGATCATCGTGGACAAGAGCACCGTTCCCGTGGGCACCGGCCGCAAGGTCGAAGGCTGGATACGCGAAGAATTGTCCGCGCGCGGGGTGGACCTCCCCTTCGACGTCGTCTCCAACCCGGAGTTCCTTCGCGAAGGTTCGGCGGTCCAGGATTTCACCCATCCCGACCGCGTCGTGATCGGTTCGGAAAGCGAGCGCGCGCATACGATCATGAAGGACGTGTACCGTTCCCTGTACCTGAACGAAACCCCGTATATAGAAACCAACCTTGAAACCGCCGAGATGATCAAGTACGCGTCCAACGCCTTCCTGGCGGTCAAGATCACCTTCATCAACGAAGTGGCCAACCTCTGCGAAAAAGTCGGCGCGAATGTCCAGGACGTCGCCAAGGCCATGGGCCGCGACGGCCGCATCGGCGCCAAATTCTTGCACCCGGGCCCCGGCTACGGCGGCTCCTGCTTTCCCAAGGACACCCAGGCCATGGCCCGCACCGGCCGCGACCACGGCGAGCCTCTTTCCATCATCGAAGCCACGATAGAAGCCAACGAAAAACAGAAAGCGCGCATGGTCGAAAAGATCGAGACCGGCCTCGGCGGAACCGGTTCACTTTCCGGCAAAACCATCGCGATCCTCGGCCTTTCCTTCAAGCCAAACACCGACGACATGCGCGACTCCCCCGCCATCGCCGTATGCGAGGGACTGGTCGCCCGCGGCGCCAAGCTCCGCGCCTGGGACCCCGCGGCGATGAAGGAAGCCGCCTGGCGCCTGGCTTCCATCAAGGATTCCCTTCTTTTCGCCAATGACGAATACGACGCCCTTGACGGAGCGGACGCCCTTGTGCTGATGACCGAATGGAACCAGTTCAGGAACCTGGACCTGGACCGGGTCAAGACGTTACTGAAAGCGCCGAATTTTTTCGACCTGCGGAACGTGTACAAGCGGGAAGAGTTGGAGACCGAGGGTTTCGCCTATTTCGCGGTGGGGAAGTAATGTCCCGCAAGATGCGGATTTTTTATCTTGCCCTGTTCCTGTTCCTGCCTGTATCCGCCTTCGCCTATCTTGATCCCGGGACGGGGAGCCTGCTTCTCTATGCGGTCTTCGGGCTATTTGCGACGGCCCTTTCCGCAATCAGGAATGCCTGGTACGGATTGCGGGGCAAGTTGGTCCTCTTCAGCGATGTAAGCGTTTCAATGCGGATGCCGGATGTCATCTTCCATTCGGAAGGCGGCAAGTACTGGCCCGTCTTCAAACCCGTCGTCCAAGCGCTTGAAATGGAAGGAATCGCCTGTGCGTATGTAACGCCGGACGCGTCCGATCCCGGCCTCGCTTTCAAGGCTGGGGGGTTCAATGCCTTCAGGCCGGGCGGAGAAATGGCCACCATCGCATGGATGAATGCCGCGCGCGCGGCAATGGTGGTCTCGACTACACCGCATCTCGACATCTACATGCTCAAGCGTTCGCGGGGTGTCAGAAAATATGTACACCTCTTCCACGCTCCTACTGACCTCTGCTTCTATGAAAAATACGCGTTCGATTGGTACGATTGCCTTTTCACCGTCGGGACTTTTCAGGAACGAAGCGTTCGGTACCTTGAAACCCGGCGAGGGACCGCCCGAAAGGAACTCCTTCCGACCGGATGCACCTATTACGATTACATGGTTGAAGAATTCGCCCGACAGGAGCGGCAAGCGACGAGCGGTACGACTGTGCTGTACGCCCCGGCTTGGGGCGTGCGGAGCTCGGCGCTAACACGGGGAGCGGAAATTATCGATGTCCTTGCACGTGACGGCAATCAAGTCATCTTCCGACCCCATCCCCAGTTTTATATATCACACAAAGAAATAATTGGTTACCTTGAAAAAAGGTTCACAGGCAATCCCCTCGTGGAAATCGACCGCAACCGGACTGGCATTAACTCGATGCTCCGATCGGATCTCATGATCACAGATCTTTCGGGCGTACTTTTTGACTACGCGTTGCTCTTCGGCAAACCGATTCTTCTTGCCAACTCAGAGGCGGATACAGGCGGACAGGAAGGTGAAGAACTGCCCCGCCCACTATGGGACATCGAGGCGAGTAAGGCGCTTTCCTTCGCGCTCATAGACGGAGAGCTCTCCTCGCTTCCGGAACAGGTTGAGGCCGCCTTGGCTTTCTCCGACAAGAACGAGGAACGTATCCGGGAATTCCGCGATCGGACTTTCTACAACTTCGGAAAATCCGGAGCCGCCGCGGCGCAAAACCTGGCAAGCCTTCTGCGTGGCATTTCATGAATCTGCTTTATTCGATTTTCGTCAGGCCGATCGAATTGGGCTTGGGATTACTATTCGGCGCGTTCGTCGGAACCACGGGAAACTACGGCTGTTCCCTTTTATTGATGAGCCTGTCGGTTACGCTCGCGGTAGCTCCGCTTTATTATGTGGCGGAGCGCTGGAAGCGAATGGACGATGAAATAAAAGCCCTGATGGCCCGAGAAATCAAGAGCGTAAAAAGACACTACGAAGGCCAGAAACAGTTCTATCTGATCAGAAACGTCCATCGACTCTACGGGTACAACCCTTGGTACGCGCTGAGAGCCTCCTTCGGACTTCTCGTGCAAATTCCCTTTTTCTTCGGCGCGTATGAACTTTTAAGCAAGAATGAAGGTTTGAAAGGCCAGGCGTTCCTGTTCCTCAGCGATTTGGGGAAACCGGACGGTCTGCTCGGATTCGCCAATCTCCTTCCCTTCATAATGACGGCCATGAACCTTGCGTCCTCATTCGTATACAACCGGACTATTTCCTTCCGCAAGAACGGCAACCTGATCCTGATGGCCCTTCTCTTTCTCGTTTTGCTGTTCCGCAGTCCTTCCGCACTACTACTGTACTGGATTTCGAATAATTTCCTGTCGTTGCTCAAGAACACATTTATGCCGGCCAAACGCGCCTTGCAGAGCCGTGAAGTCGAGGAACCGGGAATCCTGAACGTCGCGTTCAGCTCGGTCAAGTCTTTGTACGGCGGAAGCCTCACGCGGCCGGCAATGTACGCCTTGCTTTTTCTATCTTGCGCCATGCAAAGCTGGTGGCTGATCGAAAGAGTGGAATCCTATGAGTATTGCCTGGCGCTGACCCTCGCGCTCGCCGCCGGTTTCACGCTCGCTGCAATCGTGCTCTGCGTGCGGAAACGGGAACTGAAGGGTTTCGGGAAGCTCCTCCCCCTGGCTGCGATCTGGGTACTTTTCGCAGCCAGCGGCTACGTCCTCCTGTTCGAACGGCGGCAAAACTCTTCGATCTCCAACCTGAACATCAAGGCCTTGTCCACTTTCCTTCTCGACTTCGCTGCTTTCGCCGGCGCCCTGGTTGTTACCGGTGTCCCGGCCCGCTCATCCGACAGAAACCTCGGGCAGGAAGAAGGGAGAAGAAACCTTCTGATCGTCGCCGGAGGATCGACTGTATTCGCGCTCTTCGTCTTTATCCTTTCTCCCCTTCAGGTTTATTTTTCTTCCCCGCGCGACGTCGCCATGTCGCCGATGGAACTGGTCGGTGGAAACCTTCCGTCCTTCCTCTTAATGGCGATCGCAGGTACGGCGATCGCGTTACTGTGCCGGAAAAACGGAAACGGGAAGATCGCCGCCGCAGTCGTCGCAATGTTCTTGGCGGCTTTCTCTTATCGCTTCATCTCCTCAGGGCGCTTCGGCGTTCTCGACGAATTTGCCCTGGAAAAGGATTTCCTTCTGGAAAGCGCCTCTGCCGGCTTGTTCCTTCTGGATGCGGCAATACTCACCGCGGCCCTCGTCCTCGGGAAGTACTTGGTCGAAAAGAAAAACAAGCTGGTCATATCGGGCATAGCGTTGGTCCTGGCAGCGGGGGCTACCCAGACAGTACTGGCGGCGACGAACGGCTCAAAGGACGGCTATAAAGCCTCCCCCGGCCCCGTGGCCGGAAAATTGCCTGACGGCAGCACGGAAGCGCACCGTTTCTCCCTGAAGGGGCGGAACGTGGTCTTCGTTATAGCCGATATGTTCAACGGTAATTATCTCGGAAGGATTCTTGAGGAACGCCCCGATTACGCCAAAACGTTCAGCGGCTTCACGTGGTATCCGAACACCCTCTCCGCCGCCTCGCACACGGCAGCAAGCCTGCCTTTTCTTTACGGGGGCAAGGATTATACACCGGAATCGTACCTCAGTTCTCACGAGAATGGTTTGGAAAGGCTGAGATCGGCTGCTGAGCGTTTCTACGGGAACTTTCGAGCGGCCGGCTTCGCGCTGACGGCCGTCGATACCCTTTACGTCGATCCGGCAGATTTCGGAGCGAAGGTCCTGCGTTCCGAGGATTATGAACGTTATTGGAACGAAAGGAAGGGGTCCGTTTCTGCCCACCTGGACGAAAACCCGAAAGGAATCCTGCTGGCCATGCTTTCGGTGTTCAATGCCGCCCCCAACTTCCTGAAGCCTCGCATTTACGATGAAGGCAGCTGGATCGTCTTCCGCCGTTCATACCAGTTCGACTATATCGCCCGGAGGACGGCAAAAACCTACGGATACCTCGACCTGCTGCCGAGACTGTCCTCCACCGCTGAAAGCGGCGATCGGCTAATCCTTATCCATACGCAATTCCCCCACGAACCGTACGGCGTTCGCGCGGACGGATCCATTATAGAGGGGGACTTTCCCGATCCAAAGACACGCAGTTTCGTGGATAAGCGAAGCGCCTACTATACGGCACGGAAATTCGTCGATTTCATGGCTGCCTGGATATCCTGGATGAAGGAATCGGGGGTTTACGACAACTCAGTCATCATCGTGGTCGCGGATCACGGTAACAATGTCGATGACCATGACATTGCTTTACCCGCGGACCTGGACAACCCCCTCGACCGGACCAACCTTTCCCGGGCGCGCGTGCTCCTTCTGGTCAAAAAGTCGAACGAAAACGGCGATCTCAAGACAGACGGTCGCCTGATGAGCAACGCCGACGTACCCTCCATCCTTTTCAACACTATCGCGAATGCAACCTTCGGACCGGATCCGACTGCCCCTGGTGCCCGCGAGAGGACCAGCCTCGACTATTATCGCCTCCTCGATACATGGAAACACCTACTCGAAGGGGCCGATGCCCGTTTCACCAAGTATTCCCTGTACGGACGCATGGATGACCCTTCGGCATGGAAAAAGGAATGACGCGCATGATCATCAACCGGGAAATAGCCCTGAAGAATCTGACCATCGCACGCGATATCCTCGGCGCGAAGGGAATCCCGATGTTCCTTCACTTCGGCACGCTGCTGGGTGCTTTGCGGGAAAAGGATTTTATCGCCCACGATGACGATACCGACGTCGGTGTTTACGGGAGCGATAAGAAGGCTATCCAGGCGTTGATTCCTGCACTTAAGGCGGCCGGATTCGAAATCGTATATACCCGCGATGAAAGGCTGTACAAGTTCAAGCGTCAGGGCGAGGACCTTGACTTCTTTTTCGCGTATGAGAAAAAGAACTTGTTCGGACGCCGCTGGGACCTCGAAGGCCGGGCGTCCATTCCCGCCAGGCACCTCGACACCCTGGATGAAACGGAGTTTCTTGGAGAGAGATTCAAAGTGCCCCATGACCCGTATGCGGTCGTACGCAATCTCTATGGCCGCACTTGGAACGTTCCGATCGCGCACTTTCCGTCCAGGGTCGATTGGCGCCAACGTCTCGCCAAATTACGTAATAATCCGGGGAAATTCTTCTTTTATATCCGCCGATTCCTGACCGACAGGTCGAAAAAAGCTGCCTCCGCAACCAAACCGAGTGGAATTTGAAAAAAGGAGCAATCATATGCAAGCGCTGATTCTCGCTGCCGGAATGGGAAAGCGATTAGGGAAATACACGAAGAACTCGACCAAGTGTATGGTCGATGTAAACGGAAAGACCCTGATTGAACGCAGCCTCGAAGCCCTTCAGGCGGCAGGAATAGGACGGGTCATCATCGTCATCGGATTCAGGGGCGATCACCTCAAGGAATTTCTGGAGGGACGATTCCCCAAGCTTGAAATCGTCTATATCGATAATCCGATCTACGACAAGACCAACAACATCTATTCCCTATGGCTTGCGCGCGAGGCATTCGCTTCCGACGATACGCTCCTCCTTGAAAGCGACCTCATCTTCGAACCTTCGATCATCCGTGAACTGCTCAAAGCAAAGTCCCCGAACCTCGCCGTCGTCTCAAGATTTGAAAGCTGGATGGACGGGACGGTCACCGTCCTTGACGAAGAAGACGATATCGTGAGCGTGGTGGACAAGGCCCACTTCCGCTGGGGCGACATCGAGGATTACTACAAGACCGTAAACATTTATAAATTTTCCAAGGAATTCGTCCGCGATCACTACCTTCCCTTCCTTGAAGCCTATATGTCCTCCAGAGGAAGGAATGAATACTACGAACAGGTCCTCAAGGTGCTCGCGTTCCTGGAGAACGCCGATCTGAAAGGATTCCGCGTCAAGGGCAGGCGGTGGTATGAGATCGATGATCCGCACGATCTGTCGGTGGCGGAAACGATATTCGCCGATGATGGCCGCAAACTCGACAAGATGCAGGAACGTTATGGCGGCTACTGGCGCTTCCCGGCTCTCCTTGATTTCTGCTATCTGGTCAATCCGTATTTTCCGCCGAAAAGGATGGTCAAGGAAATCAAGTCGAGTTTCACGGACCTCATGTCGCAGTATCCCTCGGGCGCAAAGGTGCAGTCCGTCCTGGCGGCCAAGGTTTTCGGAACCGCGGAGGAGCAGATCGTCGTCGGAAACGGCGCGGCGGAATTGATCGCGACACTCTTCGATTTCATCGAAGGTCCCGTCGGACTTCCCGTTCCCAGCTTCAACGAATATGCGGCGCGGGCCGGAAAGGAACGGCTTCGCAGCTTCAAATCTTCCCGGGGTAACTTTACCTATTCCGTCCAGGATCTCCTTGATTTTGCCCGTGAAAATCGACTCGGCGCGCTCGTACTGGTGAATCCCGACAATCCTACCGGGCATTTCCTCAACGAATCCGACGTCCGGACCCTCGTCGAGGGTACTGGTGCAATGGGCATACACCTCATCGTCGATGAATCCTTCGTGGATTTTGCCGAGGAAGGTTTCAAGTTCAGCCTGATGAGCGAAACCTACCTTCGCGAACACTCCAACCTGGCGGTCGTGAAAAGCATCAGTAAAAGTTACGGAGTACCAGGCTTCCGTCTTGGCGTCCTCGCAACGGGAAATGAAGAAATGGCTACGAAACTCAGGAAGGTGTTGCCGGTCTGGAACGTCAATTCGTTCGGTGAATTCTTCCTCCAGATCGTCGATAAGTACAAGTCCGACTATAGGGAAGCTTGCGTCCGCATCGCCGCCGAGCGGAAACGTTTTTCCGACCTCCTGTCGAAAACGGGCATGGTCGCCGTTTATCCATCCCAAGCGAACTACATCCTCTGCCGTCTGACCGGACCCGAAACATCACGAGCCTTGGCTGAGCGCCTCATGAGCGTGCACCGCATCTTCATCAAGGACTTGGCTGGCAAGGCAGGGTTTCACGAGGGGCAGTTCATCAGGCTCGCGGTGAGGTCGACTGAAGATAACGACAAGTTGTTGAGGGCGCTGGGGGATATCATTTCACCGAATCGCATGTGATAAGCGCCATTGTTATCAAGAGATAAACTATTGAGACACGAAAATGAGGTTTCCAAGGTACTCTATTGACCCGAAATTCTCGGCAAAGTTAGTGACTGGATATTGGACTCGAGCCTTAGCCCGCATGCCGAGAAGATCAGTTTCTGCATTTTGCTGACCTCATTGAGTGCCTTTTTCTTCCCGAAGGTGATCTCCATAAATTTCCTCAATTCGGACAGCATTTCGGGAATGCACATCGAATCGCGCAACTTCGAGTCACGCAGGACAACATTAATTTTTGACCGCAGGATCATGGCGATGAACTCGACAAGTAGAAGGCCTTCCATGCACTGGTTGGAATGGACCCTGAGCCGTTTGAAGGAGAGGCTGTTCTTCAAGGATTCGAAGCATTTCACGACCCCGTCCTTCCCGCGGCAATAGCTGATCACAGTTTCGCTGTCAAGATCGGTATTTATCATCTGGACGAAGATGCCGAGGCGTTCTATGTGGTGATCGATGGCAGCTGTATTCCGGGCCAGTATACGTCTTGCCGGCGATGGTAACCGGCTTCCGGACGCAATGGGAAACATAATTCCGGTATCGGATGGCAATTTCCGATGACCGAATCGTTTCCTGAAAAGAAGAGACCGTTTCACTTTTAACTGAACATCTTATAGGCAAAAGAATTATGAACTTCATCCCGTCCATGTGCCTAAGATTCGACTTGCAGTAGAAACACTTGTCCAAGATGAACAGAGTCCTCTCCAAGGACAGGATCTCGAGTTCGGTGATGGTATTCCTGAGGGTGGAGACATCCTGGATGCTGCCGGGGTAGGCCGAGTAATATTGGGGCATGCCGGATAGCTCGCCATAGACGATTCCCAGATCCACCTGCGGCAACGATACCCGATCACGGTTATATCCCTATTCGATGCAGTCAATGCCTTCGGCATACGATGATATGGATGTGATGTCGAATACGATGAAGCGGTTGACCGCGGGGAATCATGCGGCCCACCGCTTGAAGAGCGCTCCCGATATTCCTGGGTATGTCCGATCTGGACGAGCAACTCGCTTATTCGGGGCGAGGACAGTTCGACAAGCTCAATTGACCAAACTGTCTTAAGCCAGCTTTCGCAGAGATGCGAGGACTTGTTTTCGCATATACGGTAAAAAAACCAGTGCCAGGATATCTTGTCAGGTTTCAGGAATGACCGACTTCAAGTCATCCGTGAGTCCGATCTGTTCGGTAATACTTTTAAGAAGAAAGATGTTGCCGAACTCCAACGCATCATGGATTTCAGGATGCTTTACGTCATCACCTGATACCGGATCCTTCCTGCCTATGTAGGTTCTTCTCTGCCGCGGTTGCCGCTTCTCTTTATCGCAGTAGCTTTCGACGCATAGAGTTAGGTATGCCTTTGACTTTCTGTTCAATGACATACGATATAGTTATAACAGTACTATGTCCAGGTGGTTTGTAAAGATAGAATCCGGTTATTAATCTCTGCAGTGAAAAAATTAGGACTGAATCCGGATACCTGGTTACAACTTTGGCGGGAATTTTGGTATCGACCTTATCATTAAACGCAAGGCGGACCGAACGGATAGGATCGGAAACCTAGGCCTCGGCTATGCTGGATTGCCCCTTGGCGTCAAATTAGTCAAGAAAGGGGTTTCCAGACTCGGTTTCGAGAAATCAAAATCTAAGGCTGACCGCGTGCGCGTGGGCGACAACAATATTCGGGTTATTGAAGATCAAGACATATCTTCTGTAGGCGCATCCGGAAGGCTTTTGGTTACGGTAGCCTTTTCCCATGTACGGGAATACGATGCCGTCATTAATCGCATTCCCCACTAGATAAGTCCAGAAGCCTGACATGTGTTTCATCGAGGACTCATGCCTTGAATTCGGCCGGAATATGAATACCGGCACTCTCATCTACCTTGAAAGCACGACTTATCCGATGAGCATCGAAGATTTCATGAAACCTATCACCGAGCGGGAATCTGGATTTTTTGAAGGCTCGGACTTTTGGCCTTGCTTCGGCCCCGAGTGCCCGATCCCGGAAACAAGGAGCACAAGATCGGCAATACGCAAAAGGTCGTTGGCGGACTGGGTGAGCAAGCGCAAACGATCGCCCTCTCGTTTTACCGTAGAGAGCGCATAAATATATGTAGCAAGCGGCCCGGACGCCCGCAGACACATCTGGAATAGCGGCCAGAACCGAAAGCAGGAGAGCTTCGAAGCCTTTTTCACATGGTTTGGCGATGAAAGAACCAAGCGGATCTGTCTTTGCGTCATGAACATGTGGAAGCCATACCTCGCAGCCTTCAAGAAATGCTGTCCGACGGCGGCAGTAGTCTTCGATAAATTCCACATTGCAGCCAAGATGTCCGATGCCATGGATGCGGTCTATCGCGACGAATACGCCCGCCTCAACGGTAAACAACGCAAGTTCATCAAGGGACAAGGGTTCAACCTGCTGGCAAATCGTAGAAGTCTGTCTCGAACCGGATGGGAGGAACTGGCACAGACGACCAAGGCGATTCGCAGGCATTTTACGGCCTACTTGCTGAAGGAAGACTTCGATCGGCTGTGGTTTACAAAACACCGAAATGAACGCTCAAGTTCTGGACATCCTGGAAAGAAGGCCTGTAATGGGAACGGCTCGAACCATTCCAGAATGTGGTCCGGATGGCGGAGAGCCACTGGGAAGGCATAGCCTCGTGGTGTGATGAATCAAACTACCTACCGCTTGGTTTTGTAGAAGGGCTGAATAGCCGAATACGAAAAATTCAGGCGCAGGGTTACGGGTACAAAGATATCGATGATATGAATCTCAAGATCCTGACGTGCATGCTGCCCGAGCCTTCGCCGCTGTCAGTGAACTTGGATGATTTTTTGCTCCCGCTCAACTGGTATTGAAGACGGTATTTTCATGAAATCGGGCCAAGAGTCGTCCCTCGAAAAGGAGAATCGCCGTTTATGCTTTCAATGATGCCGATATCCCTGATGATCATCTTTTCGCACGCAGGTTGCCATATGATAGCAAAACATTTCCAATTGGAGAAATCATCGTGTTCGCACGTTCTCTTCGCGGTCCTCGGGATTATTAGAACGTAATGCGCGTCTTTGCTGAGAAACACCTTTCCTGGAATATAAAAACCGTCCAGCTCCATGCTCTCGCGATGGGGCTGACCCCATGACCATCGTAGGCATATTCCTCAACAATGAGATCAGGACAGGCGGCCATCGGCGGTACCTCGAACTGCTGGAGGATCTGGCGGGCAGAGGCAATACGGTATTCCTCATTCTCAACGAGGATCTGGAATATGAAGCGAACAAAGCCATTACGCTCAGGGTCAAGGCGAAATATACACGGAGGGGACTTCCGCCCGCCTCCGGAATTTTCGCGCAGGCAATCGCCGATTCTGTAGGGAACATCAGGGCGGTCGTCCCGCAAGCGGATTGGATCTTGATCCACGGGGAAACTCACTTGAAGGCTGGCATGACCTGTTCTGCCCTCTTAGGTGGCAGACTGCTGTTCGGTCATAGAAGCAATGCGGTACGCGAACTACTCAACTCAAGGATGGAAGGCAACGCGACGTTCGCGGACTCGATCCGGTCCCGTTTGGAGTTGATACGCTATCGCGCCTACGAACGCAGTATCGCGAAATCCGCGGATGCCATCGTCTTCCAGAGCGAATACGATAGGGACGATTTCCTTTCCCGCACTACCGTTCGGGGTTCGGTCCACGTCATTGGCGGAAACATCGGAGAGCCCCGCTTCAAACGCGACCACGCGAATGCGAACACGAGCCAATCACTTTCCTCCGTACTTTTCATCGGTACCTACGGAAGCCGCAAAGGCTTGCGCTACCTCCTGGAAGCTGCCGGGATTCTGGCGTCGCGCGGTATCTTCCTGCGGTTCGTCATTGTCGGTCCGGGCGAGCAGAAGGAACGCTTTATTCGACAAGCAGAAGGCATGGGCTTGTCGGAGGCCTTTGAATTCCACGGGCGGGTTCCGGATCCTTTTCCGTATCTTTCCTCAGCGGATCTACTGGTGGTCCCCTCGGTGTTCGATTCGTATCCGGACACCATCCTGGAAGCCCTGCACGCCGGGACTCCGGTGATCGCGAGCTCTGTCGGAGGAATCCCGGAAATGCTTTTCCACGAAGCGCTCCTTTTCCCTCCCATGGACGCCGCCGCGCTCGCCGATCGGATCGGCCTGATTGCGAAAGATCCCGGTCAATATGCAAAGATCAAATCACTTTGCGCATCCCGGGCGACATCCTTCCATTTCGACTGGGCCGAGCGATGGGAACTCGCGATGTCGAATTCGGAGGTATGAATGCGGATCGCGATGATCATGAACGGATTCCCTGAAATCTCGGAGAAATTCCTCATAAACCAGGTGAGCGGGCTTCTTGAAGCCGGAATCGATCTTGACATCTATGCCGCAGTTAGGCCTTCCGGCTCCATGCGGCATTTTGCCGCGGAACGGTACGGAATGTACGACCGTACCAGGTATACGAGAGCAGCCCGATCCACCAAGACCCGAGTATTGGATGCCCCGCGCTTGATACTCAGTAATTTCTGGAGTAACCCTGTGGCCGCCACGAGGGCGCTCTCCACTAAAAGGTACGCAACTGCGGCAAGGAACCTGAAAACCCTGTATTTTCTGGAAGCGTTCGGCAAGGAACGTTATGACATCGTCCACTGCCATTTCGGTCCGAACGGACTTACCGGCTCGTTTCTGAAGGACAGCGGCATCGCGAAAGCGCTGATCGTCACCTTCCACGGATCGGACATCAATTCATATCCAAGCCGCCACGGCACGAATGTTTTCAGGTACCTCTATGAACGCGCCGACCTTATCACCGCGAATACGTCCTTCACCAAAGGAAAGCTTGTGGCGAACGGATGTCCCGAAGGAAAAATCGCGATCCTTCCTGTCGGCTTGCGAATGGAAGAGTACGAATTCCCGAAAGAACGCGTATCCCGCGACGAAGCCACCCTATTGACCGTCGGCAGACTTGTCGAGAAGAAGGGACATCGCTACCTGATGGACGCCCTCCCCTCGCTCAGGACCCGTTTCAGCGCCCTTCGATGGCGGATCATTGGAGACGGGCCCTTCATGAATGTCCTCCGCGATCACGCGAAGGAATTGGGCGTCTCCGAAATCGTCTCATTTGAAGGAACCAAAAATGATCAGGACGTCGCGGCAGCTTACATGAGTTCGACGGTTTTCGTCCTTCCGAGCGTCACAGCCACCGACGGGGACATGGAAGGACAAGGCCTCGTAATCCAGGAAGCGCAAGCTTCAAGATTGCCCGTTGTTTCCACGTTACATAACGGGATTCCTGACGGACTTCTTGACGGCCGATCCGGGATTCTCGTCCCGGAAAAGGATTCGCCCGCTCTCGCGGATGCAATCGGCAGGCTTCTTTCGGACAAGGATCTGCGCGAAACATACGGAAACGCAGGTCGCGATTTCGTCGCCGAGACCTACGACATACCGCTTTTAACCAAAAGGACGGTTGATCTCTATGAAAGCTGCATCACATCATAATTCCGTCGCTGCCCTGACAGGGATACATCGCGGGTCGACGATATGGATCGCCGGTTCCGATCCTTCTCTTTCTGAGTACCCCGATTCCTTTTTATCCGACAAGCTCGGAATCTCATTGCATCTGTCCCACAAAAAATTTCCTGAAGCGACGTATCGATATTCCAGCGAGTACGACCGTTCGGAACACCTGATCGCCATCGATCCGATTTATCGCGAAAAGCCGCTCATCGCGGCCATGCCGATGTACGGAAAGACTTGCCGCGAAACGAAGGAGTTGCTTTCGGACTTCCGTGAAGTCTATTTTCATCGGATGGTATCCTACCCGCCGACGGGCGTACGTGGAGAGGTTGATCCGTCTTTCACCCTTTGGAAGGTCGCACGAACCCTAGCCGGAAAAGCGAAGGTCTGGGGCGGACATGGAACATGTCTGCATACGGCAATCTATATGGCAGTACTGATGGGTGCCGGGGAGATCAACCTTATCGGTTGCGGGCACGGAATGTACAAGCCTGAAACGGAGCACTTTGCCGCAGTAGAATCCGAACACCATGAAATGAGGCCCGGTTACCGTTCATTTAGCGATCCGGTTGAGCATGTCCCGCTTATTGAGCAAACGCTCGCGCTTGCTGATGCATGCAGAGCGCATGGTATACGGTTTGAATGGTATCGTACCTTCACCGCTGCCATGGATGACAAGATAGTGATCGATCCTGAATGGCTCGCGGAGCAGAAAGTGCGATCAGAGCGGAAGTTCGGCCTAGCCCGAACGTTGTACTGGGCTTTTGCGAAACGGCCGCTTAATCGTGTAATAAATCTGTTCTGATAGTTTTCCAGATATCTCGGTTTCATCGGAGTGGGGAGCGTCGTTACCAAAGACGTCCCGGCTTACGCGATGGCGTACGGAAATCCTGCCCGCGTCCGCGGCTGGCTGTGCCGTTGCGGCGTGAAACTGGGAGACGATCTGATTTGCGGCGAGTGTCGAATGAAATATCATCGGACGGCCGATGGATTGCTCGAAGAGTCACCCATCGTCAGCATCCCGTAAACCCCCAACAATTTCCCGGCGCTTTCATCCCATGAAAACAACGGCAGGCGCCTGAGCCCTGCTGTGATCAGCCGTTCGCGGAGTGCCCCGTCAAAGCAGGCACGCGCCAGGGCTCCGGACATCGCATCCGCGTCCAGGGGATCATCCAGGATGATGGCCGCGTCCCCCACGATTTCCGGGATGGCGAAGACGCGCGTGGTCACGACAGGGCAGGAGCAGGCCATCGCCTCCAGGTTGGGCATGCCGAAACCCTCGGCGAGTGACGGAAACAGGAAGGCGCGCGCGCCGTTCATGAGGGCCACCGAGGTTTCGCGGTCAATAAATCCGGGAGCCATGTATGCATCGGCCAAGCCGAGTTCGCGTGCCCGGGCGCGGACGGCTTCCCCTTCCCAGCCCTTGCCCGCGCAGACGAGTTTGAAGTCCTTCGCCCGCGGATCCGTCCGGCGCAGGCGCGCGAAGGCCTCAAGCATGGTCCAGGGGTTCTTCCGTTCGGAAAATCGGCTCAAATGCAGGATGTACGGCTCGTCGATGGCCGGTCCCTTGGCTGCGCAGCGCTCCTCCGCGGAAAGCGTCCTGTATGCGGGCGAGAGACCGTTATAGCAGACGGTCACCCGCGCGCTCTCCACGCCGAAATGCTCGGTAAAATAGCGTTTGCTGGTTTCCGATACCGTCACGATCGCATCCATCTGCCTTGCGTAGAACGGAACCACCATCCGCTCATGGGTCATTTCCAGCCAACCGTAGAGCTGCGGATTCAGGAGTTGTTCAGCTCCGTGGATGGTCGCCATACGTTTGGCTCGGACGAACCAGATGGGAGCGAAAATCGTCAGGGGCCCGTAATGGAGCAGGTCGAAGCCTTCGCGGCGAAGAATAAAGGCAGCCAGCAGGGGATTCCGCGGGATGATGAGTTCCCGGACCCGCGCGTATATGGGATTGCCGCTCTCCCGGTAATGGATGAACGTGAACTCGAAGCGTCCTTCCCGGTCGTTAATATCAAGGGCATGGGTGAGGATCTCGTTTAGGTGTTGTCCCGAGCCGGAAGTCCAGTTATCCAGGGGTTTTGAGAATACGCCGATGCGGATCATGGATCCGATGATATAGCGCAGGGACGGCCTGTCGCAAGCCGCGGGCGGACAATGAACGTTCGGAATTTCGATTTACAAAGGACGCCTATGGCCGGCATCACGATTCTGACGATTTTCGACCGGATTTCCTGCTTCCATTCGCTCAAGCCCTTCCTTTTCTCCGATCGGCTCAAGGATTTCACCTTCACCGCCGATCCGTTCTGGTGCCTGGAAAAGGACCGTAACCGGATACTCATCATCGTCCGGCTTTTCATAAAGCCCGACGTCGTAGATACGGAACTCCTGGGAAAACTCCGCGCAAAATACGATCGCATCGCCTATTTCCACGACGATGCCGGAGGCGGCATACCCCGGCTCCAGATCCTCCCCTTCGTCGACCTGTTCTATTCCAAGGCCCTGCTAAAGGACCGGAGCCTCTACTCCCGGCCTCTATACGGCAAGGAGCTTTTTTCCGATTACTACCACCGGAAATACGGAGTGGATGATCCGGACTGGGTGGAGCGTCCCACCGAGGACAGGGCCGGGCAACTTGCCAAGTTGCGCCTGTCATGGAATATCGGCGTCGGGGATTATCCGCGCGGGAAACTCCGTCAGCGTGCCGGGGTAGCGACCGCGATGGCACTGGGCATGAAAGCCGTCCGTCCCTTCCATACGCGAAAGAAATTTCCGAAGGATCCCGTCGCGGCCAATCGCGGCCTTTTCGACGTTCACGCCCGCATAGCCCTCGCATCCCGACCTTCCATAGCATACCAACGCAAGCTCATTTTGGAGCGTATCGCCGGGCATCAACGTTTCCTGGTAGGTTCCGTATCCCAAAAAGAGTTCAATTTTGAAGCCGCACATTCAAAGATCGTTCTTTCCCCTTTCGGATGGGGTGAGCTCTGCCTACGCGATTATGAAGCCGTACTGAACGGCGCCCTCCTTCTCAAACCGGACATGTCGCACCTTGAGACCTGGCCCGACATCTTCTTCCCCGGCGAAACCTATGTTTCCTTCGACTGGGACGCGACGGACCTGATCGATCAGGCGGAGCGTTATCTTGAGGACGAGACGGAGCGGAAACGAATCGCCCGCGCGGCCGTCGAGACCTTCCGGTCCCAATTGCGGGAAATGCCTGCCCGCCTGGAAAAAACCCTGGCCGAGATCGAAGGAGCCTGAGCGGATGAACGCCAAACGAAGATATACTGCCAGCGAGTTGCGCGCATCCTGGACTCCCGAAAAGCGCGCGGCTGACGGGCCCTGGACCCGGTACCTGTTGCGCCCGCTCGCCTTCCCAACCGCGGGATTTTTCCTCGCGATCGGCTGGACGCCGAACGCCGTGACCTATCTGTCCATACTCCTGTGCGTCATTGCCTTTCCCCTCCTCGTCATCGCGACGCCCCCCTTTGCCTATACCGGTTTCGCGCTGATTTTCCTGTTCGGGATCCTCGACTGCGCTGACGGCACGATGGCGCGCGCGCGCGGGATTCCGAACATCTGGGGCGAATGGGTGGACGCGCTGGGCGGCTACATAGCCTATACCGTGACGCTTCTCGGCATAGGCGCCGCGGCCGAAGCGTCATCACCGGCCCCCGCACCCCTTCCGACCGGTACTTGGGTTCTCGTCGGCGGCATCGCCGCGGCCGCGAACCTCCTGATGCGCGTGGTCTACCAGAGTTTCCGGGCGGTCTCTCCCGATCCGGGGAAAAAGGAGGTCGGCGGCGAGAAGAAACTGAGCGAAACCATCGGCATCACCGGCTTCCTCCTGCCTCTTTCCGTCGTCGGTTACGCGTTCGGCGCCCTCCACTGGGTTGTGCTTGCCTATGCCGCGGTGTACGGCGGAGGCGCCCTGCTCGTGATCTTCAAGCTGGTGAGGAAAGTTGAAGCCGGAGACCAAGTTCCGGTTGATGGACTATAGTCATATTTCATTACAGGAATACATATGCAAACACCAGACCTGAGCGTTGTCGTCCCCGCGTACAATGAGAAAGACGCCATCGTACCGACCATTGAATCAATCCTCCTGGTATTTGAATCATCCGACGTCAATGTGGAAATCATCGTTGTCAACGATGGTTCCAAGGACGGAACCGGCGACAGACTTCGCTCGTTCATCGCCGGTTCAAGCAGGGCTGCGGAAAGGGTACGGCTGATCGAACATGAGCGGAACCGCGGTTATGGAGCGAGCCTGAAGACGGGTATCCGTTCGGCGGCGGCGAGCCTGATCGCGATAACCGACGCGGACGGAACCTATCCGAACGAACGCCTGCCGGAGATGCTCGCCAAGTTGCGCGCAGAAGACTTCGACATGGTCGTCGGCCGTCGCCCGTTCAAGAAACTACCGTTGCTCACAAAGCCGGCCAAATGGGCGATCACCTCGCTGGCAAATTTCCTTACCGGCGAGAACATCAAAGACATCAATTCCGGATTGCGTATTTTCAGGAAGGAGATAGCCGAACGCTTCTTCGGGATCATCTCGGACGGTTTTTCGTTCACGACCACGATAACCCTTTCCATGATGACCAACGGTTACCGCGTGCATTACTTCGACATCGATTACCTCAAACGCGAGGGGAAGTCCAAGATCAGGCCGATCAAGGATACGCTCAATTTCATCCAGCTCATCATACGGACTGTCATGTATTTCGATCCCCTGAAGGTGTTCGTACCCTTGAGCCTCCTGCTATTCATCGCAGGAGCCGCCTTGCTTTTCGGGGGCATGCTGTTCGGCAAGATGTACGATATTTCCTTCGTCATCCTTTCGGCGGGCGCCTTCCAGATGCTCGGCATCGGCATGCTCGCGGATCTGATCGTTAAAACCAAGAAGGGGATCTGATGGATACCGGAATCCGGAGATCTTCCGCGGCGGACCGGAGGGCTGATGCCATCATTCTCGGTTCTCTGCTCCTGTTTTGCTTCATTTTCCGACTTTCAACCCTCATGATGGTTCACACCGGCATAGACGAGCGGGACTACTGGTTCGCCGCCAAGGCGCTGACGCAGAGTCTGCCGTATCCCGAACTGACCCATCGGACGGTGCGTTTCTCGGTTATACTTCCCGTCGCCCTCGCCCAACTCGTATTGGGAGTACATCCGAACGTTTATTATCTCCTGCCCATCCTCAATTCCATGGCCCAGGTTGCGCTCGCGTTCGCGGTCGGAGTCCGGATCAAAGGGCGGCTGACCGGTTTCCTGGCCGCGCTCGGCCTGATCCTGTTTCCCTATCTCGTGCGCGCGGGAAGCCAGGTGCGGCCTGAAATATTCTCCATGACATACATGCTGTTCGCTGTATGGTTCCTCATTATTTATTTGGAGCGAAAGGAAAAACCGGTCGCACCCCTGTTGCTCATCTCCGCGTTTCTTTTCCTTGCTTACGAGGCGAAGATCACGAACCTTTTTTTCCTTCCGGGCTTTGTCGCCGTGATCCTCGCCGGGAAGCGGAGGGTCGCCGATGCCCTCATACTCTGCGGATCCCTGTTCAGCCTGTACCTGGCGGAAACGGGCCTCTACGCCATTTTTACCGAATACCGGTTCGGTCAATTGGAGGTCATCGCATCCCATCATCTGAGCCAGGATGTGCCCCTACTGACCGATCTGCGCTTCACTGATCTGTTCCGGCGATATTCGGACGAATTCCTGCAAGACTACTGGCGCTGGCCTTTCGCGTTCTTTGCAGTCGCGGGCATCGCCGCCTTCATCCGGAGGAAGGAAAAGGCGGTCATGGCGCTCGCGGGGATCTCCGCCAGTTTCTTCTTCTTCCTGACCTTCGCCGTCAGATCCTTCGATCCTCTTGTACCGGCGGAAGATTTCATCAACCGCTATTTCTGTGCGGTGCTCGGCCCGGTATTCCTGGTGCTCGCCTCGGCGGCGGAGGATATCCTGCGGATCGCATCCCGTCGACTCGGCCTGCGCATCCGCCTCACCGGAGCCCGCTACGTAGTTGCATCTATGCTCCTTGCCGTTGCCATCCCCGTCCTTTTCTCCTTCAAAGCAAAATTGCCCGCGAGCGTCGCCGAATACGCCCTCTCGCCGCTGGAACCGACGGAGCACACGCTGGTTTTGACGGACAGGTACATGAAGGAAGCCCGTTCGGCCTATGAGACGGGCGGCGCGATCCTCGCGGCCGACTCAAACGGCGGAAGGAACGCTCTTGGGTCATGCGCCGCGTATTTCCTGGATTCGAAGAAATTCGAAGGCGGCAGACTTCCTTCGATCGTGACCGTCATCGTCGGGGGAAAATCCTTCGCGGTTCTCGGACGGATCGAGGCGTTGGAAGGAACCGACACCGCGCTCGCCGCCGTCAGGGATCCGCTTAGGCTTCAGCGCATTGAACTGGCTTCCATCGCGGATCTCACCCAGGACGCTTTCCCCAAGCGGTGAAGCCGGTCAGTTGAAAAGAGCGACCCTGCGGGCCACATATTTCCAGGTGTACCCGATCACCGCCGAGACGAAACGGCCCGGCAGGTAATGGAGGCCGATGACGCCCACCCAGAGTCCGAGTATCAGTTCGTTCAAGCCCATCCCGATGAGGCCGATGACAACGAAGACGCCGAATTCCACGGTCTTGCTGTTCAGTTTGCTTGAATGGAATACCCACACCACCGAGATGAAATAGTTGACGACGAGTCCGGCCGCATAGCCTATCGCCGCTGACACCAGATAATGCAGACCCACCGCCTCGGTCAAAAGGAACAGGATACCCGTATCCACGGCGAGCGAAACGACCGAAACGATCAGATACCGGAAGACCTGTACGGGGACGTTCTTGGTCTTGTCTTTGAATAATGCGTCTATCGTCCGCGCTGTTTTCATGGGAATCCTCCGTGCTGAGGGATCATAACGTTACGTGCGGCGCCGGACAAGCATCGGAGCATCGTGAAAATCCTCATCGCCTACAACACCTGCTGGTACGTCTTCAACTTCCGCCGCCCCCTCATCCGCGCCCTCCTTGCGGCCGGCTACGAGGTGACCGTCCTGGCTCCCCGGGACGAATACACCGACCGGGTGATGGAGACGGGCGCGGCATTTCGGGATATCGCGATAGATTCCAAGGGCAACAATCCCCTGAAAGATTTGGGAACAATCGTCGCCTTCTTTCGGGCTTACCGGGAACTGAAACCCGATCTTGTGCTCCAGTACACGATCAAGCCGAACCTCTACGGATCCATCGCCGCCCGATTCCTGCGAATCCCCGCCGTCTGCAATATCACCGGGCTCGGCGCGGCCTTCAACCGGGGAGGCATCACGGAAGCCGTCGCCCGCTTGTTGTACCGTGCGTCCTTTTCGTCCGTCCGCCGTGTATTTTTCCAGAACCCCGACGACTACGGGCTTTTTCTTTCCTCAGGACTCGTGAAGGAAGCGCAGGCCGATCTCCTGCCCGGCTCCGGTGTGGACACCGACCGCTTTGCGCCTTCCCCCGGTCCCCGCCCCGACGGTCCTTTTTCTTTCCTCTTCATCGGGCGCCTGCTCAAGGAGAAGGGAGTCGAGGACCTCATCGCCGCGGCGCGTCTTGCTCGCGCGGAGGCGCCGGAGCTCCGATTCCGCCTCCTCGGCCGCTTCGACCCCACGGACGCGCATACCGCGGATCCCGCTCTCGTACGCGCGGCGGCCGACGACGGGACCATCGAGCTGCTCGGGGAAACCGACGACGTCCGTCCCATCATCCGTGCCGCCGATTGCGTCGTGCTGCCATCCTATTACCGCGAAGGCACGCCGCGCAGCCTCCTGGAAGCCATCGCCAGCGGAAAGCCGGTGGTGGCGGCCGATTCGGTCGGTACGAGGGAACCCGTCCGCGATGGCGTCAACGGCTTCCTGCATCGCCCCCGGGATCCCGCCGACCTGGCCGCCAAGATCCTCGCGATGGCGCGGCAGGACGGCGCGGCGCTGGCGGATATGGGCGCCGCATCCCGCGCCTACGCCTTGGAGCGCTTCCGTGAAGAGATCGTGATCGAAAAATACCTGGAAATCGTCGCCGCCTGCGTCAACGGAACTCGACCCTGAAGTCGCGCGTCTTCTGTATGGATCTCAGACCCCGGACCACCGAATCGACGATCTCCAGCCGCCCCTTCACGCCGCCGCCCATGCCCCGCGCCCAGAGCGCTAGAGGCGCGCCCGAGACGAGCGAGGTTTCCACGCGGATGTCGATCGGCCGGCCTTCCCCGCCGAGCTTGACGGGGTGGACGCTCAGAGCAGCTCCCGAGTTCCCTTCAAGGATGCACGAACGGACCACGCAGCGTTCAAAGCCCCAGGTTCCCGCGTTCGGTTCAAAGTCGATGCCGGCCTGGGGAGCGGTTCCGCGCGTGCGCGCGGCAACGCACCCGTCCATCAGGAATCCGTCCGCCGCTATCACGCTGATGCCTTGGCGATGGTTGGCTTCCAGTCGAAGGTCCAGGAGCGACAGGTTCCTGTTCGGAGGAGCGCCCCGCTCCTGACCGACATAAATCCCGTCGCCGCCCGTATCCCGTACTTCCAGGCCTTCCACCGTAAGGTCCACCGTCTCGAACAAGGCCAGACCATGTCGCCACTGCGAGCGCCCGTAGCCCGGGCCACGGTAATCGTCCCCGCGCATCGAAAGGCGGGCGCCGTAACCGGAAATGCGCTTGAGCCTCGCGCTTCGGACCGTCAGCAGACAGTCGCCCTTGGCCTTGAAAGCTCCTTCGGCTGTGGTGATTTCTGATCCCGGGGCTAACAATATTTCCGCGGGTCCGTCCACGTAAAGCGGCTTGTCCATGGTCCACGGATACCCGAGATCCGGAACCACCAACAGGTCCACTTTCGCGCCGAAGGCCGCGTTCAGCGCCCGGGTCATCTCGGTCGCGCTCGGCTTGCCGGCGGAACCGGATCCCCGGGCCGGAAGCCAAGCGGACGCGTCGGCTACTCTGCCAGCGACGCCGCCAGCCCCTGCCCCTGCCCCCGCCCCTGCCCCCACGCCCGTGCCCACCCCCGCCCCCGCCCCTGCGGGGCCAACGGTCCCCGCGAGCCCGGCGAGCCGCGCCTTGCTTCTCGCCAGGCCAGTCTCACGCCGCTCCGCGATCCTGCTTCGGAGCGATCTCTCAAAATCGCAGCCCCGCTCCCCCACGCCTTGCGCTTCCGCAGCACGAGGGGATGCCGCGCAACCGAGGTCTACAAGTAGCACGATTGCGGCCAGCATCAAGGAAAGCGAGGACTTTATCGACATGGATCAACTATAACTCGATTTCAAGCATGGAGTAACAATTAATCATGAATATTCTTGTCACCGGCGCCGCCGGTTTTATCGGCAGCGCCCTCTGCCGCCGTTTCCTGGACCGCGGGGATGAAGTAGTCGGTATCGACAACCTCAACGACTATTATGATCCCGCACTTAAGCGCGACCGCTTGGCCCTGCTTACGCCCTCCACCGGCTTCAGCTTCACAAAAATGGATCTGGAAGACGCCGCCGCCCTCCGCGGGCTCGTGATTTCGGGCAGTTTCGACCGTGTGGTCAATCTGGCCGCCCAAGCAGGCGTGCGCTACAGCATAGACAACCCCGCCGCTTACGCGGCCTCCAACCTCACCGGTTTCCTGAATGTGCTGGAAGCCTGCCGCGCGGCCCGGACGCCGCACCTGGTCTACGCATCCAGCTCCTCGGTCTACGGTCTGAACGATACTCGCCCCTTCAGCGTCCACGGACCGGCGAACCATCCCTCCAGCCTGTATGCGGCCACCAAAAAAGCCAACGAGCTCATGGCCCATTCCTATTCCCACCTTTATGCCTTGCCGACAACCGGCCTCCGATTCTTCACGGTGTACGGCCCTTGGGGTCGGCCGGACATGGCCTATTTCAAATTCGCCCTCGCAATCGCTCAGGGACGGACAATCGACGTCTACAACAACGGCGACATGTTGCGTGATTTCACCTATATCGACGATATCGTGGAGGGAGTAATGCGCGCCGCCGACAGCATCCCCGTTCCCGATCCCGCCTGGAACGCGGCCGCCCCCGATCCCGCGCGCTCCAGCGCCCCGTACCGCGTATACAACATAGGGAACAACAAGCCGGAACGCCTATCCCGCTTCATCCAGGTCCTGGAGGATTGTCTGGGCATGAAGGCGGTCAAAAACTTCCTCCCGATGCAGCCGGGCGACGTGTACGCGACCGAGGCCGACATCGACGACCTCGTGCGCGACTTCGGCTGGAAACCCACCACGGGTATCGAGGAAGGCCTCGCCCGCTTTTCCTCCTGGTTCCTGCCCCGCTACGCGAAGGGACAGCCATGACGCAGACTTCCGGCGGTAGCGGTAGCCTGCGTGTGTTCGCCTTCCTCATCCTGCTCTCCCTGGCGCCCTGCCTTCCGGCTCAGGGCGAAAAACCGGGCGCCGACGGGGCGGCCGCGGAGGTCGCGGCACTGCTCGCGAGCTTCGGACTCCCGGCGTCGGGGACCTCCATGCTGGATGATGGCCGAACGGAGGCCATGTTAGCCCTCGCCGCACGGCTGCGGATCAACGTTTTCGAACTCTTGGACGCGTCCTATCGTTACCTGCTTCCCCGTGGCTTGAGGCTGGGCATTCCGGGTGGCTCCCTGCGGAAAGCCGAAGCGCGTTTCGATTTCGGCCGCGAACGCGTCCGGTCCCTCCTGCCGGTGGACGTGCTTGAAAAAATTGAGATCGGTGCGGTGCAAGGTCCCGGCGAACAAGCCATGGATGTCTGGCTATCCAAGTCCCGCGAAGAATTCATCGAGATAGGCACGGCGGTCTACGAGACCCGATTCGGATTTGAAAAGTTGTCGCCCCTCCGTTTCGACCATTCGTACGGCGTCAAGGTCAAGCGTTTTCCCTTCTCTTCCGTCCTGGAACGGCTTGAGCTTTATGAGCCGGGAAAGGGCGCGATCTACGTCAGGGGCTTGCCGAAACCGAAGAAATGGAATCTTTGGATCGTTACCCTCCAAAAATAATCCCTGCGCAGGAGAGATCAGTGCGTTTGAACCGAATCATCGCGATCATCGCGACAATGGCCTTCGTGTCGGTCGCGGAAACCGGCTTTGCCCAGAATGGTCACGAAGGGAAGTACCTGGTGACCGACGTTTCGTGGTCGATCGAAGGAAGGACCCAGGAAGCCGTCCTTGTCGAAAAATCGCGGATCAAGGAAGGCCTCCGCTTTCCCGATGAGGAAAAACTTGCTGCGTTTCTGGAAAACCGGGAGCAGGCCCTCATCAACGAGCGCGTGCTGGCGGAAGTCCGGATCGAATATTCGCTGGGCGAACCCGCCGCCAACGGCGACATCCCCGTCGCCGTGAGCGCCAGCATCAGGGATACCTGGAATATCTTTGTCCTGCCCTACTTCAAGTACGACTCCAACGACGGTTTCCTGCTCTCCCTGCGCGGGCGCGACTACAATTTTTTCGGAACCATGGAACCGTTGCGCGTCAACCTCGACTACACCCTGGACGAAAACCAGCGCTCGGAAATCAGCCTGGACGCATCCTTTGAAATTCCCTTCTCCTTCAAGAAAAAGGAGATGATCTGGGGCTTGTCGCAGGGATTCACGGTTCCCGCGGACGATGCGATCGACCCTACCTACGAAGCCAAATCCTTCCTCGAGCTCAATCTTCCCATCGCCGGTTTCAATTCGGTCGGCCGCCTCACCCAGGGTTTCCGCACCAACGTGCGCGGAGAGGACGGCGAGGTAGACGAGAATTGGGTGTTCGATACTGAAGTCCAGATCGGCAACAATTGGCCTATAGGCGATGCGGTGGAACCGCCGCAATGGGGCCCCTTCGCCTTCTGGTCGGCCACATGGCGGCCGGACAAGGTCGTGGATCCCGACCAGCGCGCCCTGAATCTCGGCGGCGGTCAATCCATTTCAGGCGGCCGTTTTGACTGGATCGGAAACCAGCGACAAGGTTTTACTTGGCAATCCGAGGAACGGCTGTATTACGCGTTCCTGGAAAACGAATGGAAGCATGAACTTTCCGCTTCTGCGGCGGTCTTTAGCTACATCTGGGTATTCGGCGCTTCGTCCCGTCTGAAAGGTTTCTGGGACATCAACGGCACCTCGACCTCCGCGGGCTCGGCCCTGCGCGGCGTTCTGGACAAGCGCCTGGACGCCGAGGCCGCGATTACCCTGAACCTGGATGCCCCGGTTTCCCTGGTCTTCTTCGAACCGTCCAAGTGGTTCGGCGCGTCCTGGATGCGCTTCTTCGAATTCGAAGGCCAGGCTTCGCCCTTCTTCGACATGGCGCTCTCCAAGCGGTCAGGGGCGTCATTTGACTTGAAAGAGGATTTCTGGTATTCGGGCGGGCTCGAGCTTATCGGCTATCCCTACGTCGCGCGCAGTTTCTACGTGCGCATCAGCGCCGGCCTGGACCTCCGCGACCGCAGCGAGCCGATGGAGCTCTTCTTCGGCCTCGGCCACCACTACTAGGCGGGTGTCAGGTATTAACTTTATTACTTTTTGCTTTTAGCGCGCTCCGAATCCGGTCAGCATAGTTCCGAGAGTCTTGATGAAAATCAGGAAATCCAGCACGAAGGAAACGCGCTTCACGTAGTAGAGGTCCAGCGCCAGCTTGTCCGCCGCTTCCACCTCGCCTGCCGCGTAGCCCATGTTGATCTGCGCCCAGCCGGAGATGCCGGGACGAACGATGTGGCGCAGCTGGTAATAGGGGATGATCTTTTCGAAGCTGAGGACGAAGGGAACCTGCTCGGGCCGGGGACCGATGAGGCTCATGTCGCCGCGCAGCACGTTCCAGAACTGGGGAATCTCGTCGATTCGGAACTTGCGGATGACCGCGCCGATCCGGGTCACCCGCGCGTCCCGGGCCGAGGCGAACGCCGCCCCGTGCTTCTCGGAATCGAAGCGCATGGAACGGATCTTGTAGATCGTGAAAGGCTTCCCCTTCCGCCCCACCCGTTTCTGGGAGAAGATGACCCTTCCCGGCGATTCCGCGCGAACCACCGCGCAGGCGACGAGCAAGAGCGGCACCCAAAGCGGCGAAGAACCGAGCACCAGGACGATGTCCACGATTCGCTTCACCGCCAGGTACAGGGAAGTCGTCTGGAAGGTGATGGACCGTGCCGTGGTCAGGTGTTCCAGTATGATCGTCCCCTTCTGGGTCTCCACGAAATCGTCGGTGGAGACCACCGGGATTCCCTCCAGAACGCAACGACTGACGAAGGAAAGCCAAGCCTCGGAAAGTTCCCGGTGGAAATCGACGATCACTCCGTCCACGCCCTGGGGCAGATCTTCGGGGCTCGTCAGATTCGTCAGCCGGACGTTCTGGTAGTTCCCCTCCTCCAGCGCGTACCCGCCCGGGACAATGGCGAATAGGTACAGCGCGACCTTGGCCCGCATGAAGAACTCCGCGCTGAACCAAAGATTCGTGAACACGAAGTACAGAAGCAGGAAGCTGAGGGAAAAATAGACGCGGAAAGCGGCCAGGGTCACGAAAAGGATGATGGTCGCCGCGCTCGCGACGAAGTTGACGACCAATGGCTTGATCGTATACGGATGGGCGCGCAGGCGGGCCAGGAAGAAGGCTATCATCACGTAGCCGAACGCCGATCCCGTCAGAAGCGGCGTAGCCTTGGTTATCCTTCCCCTGTCTCCGATGAACGAGAACCACTGCGACGCAGCGTACGCCAGAAGGAATGCGCCCAGCACGCTCCACATGAAGGCGAAAAAGATCGAAAATTTGTGCTTCTTCAGTTTTTCCTTCATGGAAGATCTCCTCGGTCCCGACTGTACCATACGCGGGACCGGGGAATAAAGAGGGAACTTCAAACGAATCTGTGAAAACCACCATACGGGCAACAGGAGGCCATCCGAAGCTCGGCCTCCCCTACGATTCGCTCCTTATCATCCCCTACGATCCTGAATGGCCTCTGTTGTATGTGCGGGAGGCCGCCGCTCTCGAAAGACGCATGGCAGGCTACAAAGTCCGAATGGAACACATCGGAAGCACCTCCGTCCCCGATTTGCCATCCAAGCCGATCATCGATATTGTCGTTGCGGCAACGCCCTTCGATCCAATCGAAAATATCATCGAACTCCTATCCGGAGCGGGTTACTCCTGCCTGGGGGAATGCGGAAGGCCCGATCGCTTTTTTTCGTCAAAGTCGGCCGAGCGAACACCACCCATCACCTCCATGTCGTAAGGCCCGAAAGTTCCTATTGGAAGGATCATCTTGCGGTTCGCGATCTGCTGCGTGGCGATTCAATCTTGGCGCGTCGCTATGCGACCTTCAAATCGGAGTTAGCGGCGGCCTGCGGGAACGATCGGTGCGGATATCGCTTGGCGAAGGGCGATTTCATCGAGCGGATGATCCGCCGGTCGGGTATACAGCTTCATGAATCAACGTACAATCAACATGAAAGAAACTGATATAGAGCAGATTCGCAAAGCTTGGCAGGCCTGCACTTGGGGCAATACCCGGGATTTGCCTGAAGATTGATTGGATACAGCCGACGCGCGAGGGTTCATGATGGATTCCGATACATATCGTAAGCGGGATGGCCACCTGATCGATACTGTCCGGAACATCCTCAGCAACAAAATCTGCGCGATTTTGGACGCGATGAGGCACGGGACATGGTTGATATTCACGCGATCGCCCGTGGCGGGAATTTTTCATGGCCTTCGATTCTCATGGAGGCGTAGAGCAAGGCGGTTTTCGCCCCTGAAGATTTGAAATATCGACTATCGTCATTTCCCATCAATTTTTACGATTCCATATCGTTCATATTCGTGCGTGATCGAAAGCCCGATGCGCATGATCTAGGCATCATCATTCACGATATCTCCGAGGGCCGCGACAATTCCCTGGCCAATGATCTTGCGAAGGGAATATAGCGAAGTTTGAAAGCTACGCAGCCTGGAATCATCCGGACTGCCATGAAGTTGTGGAAAATCACCAGCTCTGCTCCTTTTTTGGAACTATTGGAGAATACGCACAAATTTAGTGCACGCTATTGATTTCGATTTGAAATTTTCCTAAAAAGTTGTTCACGAATTGAACAACTCCAGCCTGAAAACCTTGCGAAACTACTCCCGAAGTGATATTTTTCTGTACCAAGGGAAGCCTAGCAGGCTATTCCGCAGATCCGGCAAGCCAGTTTCGGCGGCGGCCGGGTGGTTTCCAATTCTGAAATCAACCGCCATGGGCTAGCCATGCCCGGAGGTAATTCATGAAAGGCATCATCCTGGCAGGAGGCTCCGGCACACGTCTGTTCCCGGTCACCTTCGCCGTCTCCAAGCAGATCCTGCCGGTCTACGACAAGCCCATGATCTACTACCCCCTCTCCTGTCTCATGCTTGCGGGCATCAGGGAAGTGCTCATCATCTCCACGCCTCGTGACATCCCGGTCTTCAAGGAACTCCTCGGGTCCGGCGAAAAACTCGGAATGCGGTTCGAATACGCCGTCCAAGACAAGCCGCGGGGCCTGGCCGACGCCTTCATCGTCGGGGAGAAGTTCATCGGGACTGACAAGGTCGCCCTCGTGCTCGGCGACAATATTTTTTATGGCCAAGGCTTCAGCGCGACCCTTGCCAAAGCCTATGAGCGCCCCTCCGGCGCCACTATCTTCGGCTATTGGGTCAAAGACCCTGGTTCCTACGGTGTCGTGGACTTCGATGCGCACGGAAAAGCGCTCTCGATCGAAGAAAAACCGGCGAACCCCAAGTCCCATTACGCGGTGCCGGGTTTATATTTCTATGACAACGAAGTGGTCCGTATCGCCAAGAACGTCAAACCGTCAGCCCGCGGCGAAATCGAAATCACCTCCGTCAACAACGAGTACCTCTCGCGCGGAACCCTGTCGGTTGAACTCATGGGACGCGGCATGGCCTGGCTGGACACCGGCAGCTACGATGGCCTCCTTGAAGCCTCCAATTTCATAGAGACCATCCAGAAACGCCAGGGCCAGTACGTTTCCTGTATCGAAGAGATCGCGTACCACAAAAAATGGATCGACCGACCCGCCCTCCTCGCCCTCGCCGACGGCTTCAAGACCGAATACGGCGAATACCTGAAGTTCATAGCCAACGATTCTTGAATACCGGCACCTCCTTCCCCTTTCCGCTATTTTCTCCCCTTCCCTTCCGTGTTTTCGTGCTTTCATGGTGATATTCCGCCATCCAAGGATCTCCATGCCCTTTACCTTCCAAAAGCTTGCCATAGATGGTCTCATGGAGATTCAGCCCAAAGTCTTCGGCGACGACCGCGGATACTTCCTGGAAACCTGGAGCGCACGCGATTTCGCCGAAGCCGGTATAAACGCTTCCTTCGTCCAGGACAATCAGTCCAAGTCGGTCAAGGGCGTCCTGCGCGGCCTGCATTTCCAGAAGACCTTCGTCCAGGGCAAGCTGGTACGGGCAATGGAGGGCGAAGTATTCGACGTCGCCGTTGACCTGCGTTCCGGTTCTCCGACCTACGGCAAATGGGCGGGGGTCGTCCTGAAAGCGAGCGAGCACAACCAGTTCTACGTTCCTCCCGGGTTCGCCCATGGTTTCCTGGTCCTCTCCGAAACCGCCGTCTTCGCCTACAAGTGCACTGACTTCTACCATCCGGAGGACGAGGGCGGCCTTCGGTGGAACGATCCGTCGGTCGGCATACGGTGGCCGGAGATCGGCATGGCTCCCAAGCTCTCGGCCAAGGACGAGGCGTTGCCTCTGTTCGATCCAAAAGAACACTGCTTAGGATGACATCAATATGATCTGGCTCATCGGCAACCGCGGAATGCTTGGCACGGAACTATCGGAAGCGCTCGCACGCAGTTCCCTCCCCTTCGTCGGAACCGACCGGGAAGTGAGCATCCTTGACCAGGAAGCCCTCGCCTCCTTCACCCGCGGCAAAGATATAAATTGGATCGTCAACTGCGCCGCCTATACGGCGGTGGACAAGGCGGAGGACGAAGCCGGACTCTGCCGCGCCCTGAATACGGACGGCCCGGCCAACATCGCGCGACTGGCGACCTCCATAGGCGCCTCCCTCCTGCACATCTCCACCGACTACGTCTTCGACGGAAAAGGCTCCAGGCCTTATCAGGAAGACGACAAGACCTGTCCGACCGGAGTTTATGGAAAAACAAAGGCGGACGGAGAAGCGGCGGCGCTCGCAGCCTGCCCGCGGACGGTCATCCTCCGTACAGCCTGGCTGTACGGCAGGCACGGCCCCAACTTCGTCACCACCATGCTCAGGCTCATGAAGGAAAAGGACTCCATCGGTGTCGTAGCCGACCAAAAAGGCAGCCCCACCTGGGCACGCGACCTCTCGCACGCAATCACCGCCATCCTGAGCGCCGAAGAAAACGTCTACGGCATCTTTCATTTCACAGACGGAGGGGAGATCACATGGCACGATTTCGCCGTGGAGATCCAGCGCCTGGGACGGAATTACGGTCTCCTTGAAAATGACTGCACCGTAAACGCACTGACGACCGCCCAATACCCCACCAAGACCCACCGCCCGCCGTATTCCGTACTTTCAAAGGAAAAGATCGTGAAGAAGTACGGCGTGGAGGTTCCGGATTGGAAGGAAAGCCTCGAGCGGTTCTTGAAGGGTTGAGTCCGACAAGAAGGAGTACTCGATGACGGACGACGTTCGATGGAAACAACGCCTTCAGAATCTGGCGCGGTCGGCGGATACCCTCGAGTCGGCGCTCGGCATTGAGAATCCGGACATCATCCAGCGGGCGGGCCTCATCCAGTTCTTCGAGATGTCTTTTGAGCTTTCGTGGAACGCGATGAAGGATTATCTGGAAGCGCAAGGTTTCAACGATGTGGCCACACCCCGGAAGGCCGTGAAGAAAGCATTCGAGATCGGTCTGGTGGATGACGGTTCCATCTGGCTCCAAGGGCTCGAGGACAGGAATCTCACCAGCCATACCTATAATGAGAAGGTTGCTCAGGAAGTCATTTCCCTAATCAGGGAGAAATACTTCCCCGCCATCCTCCGCCTGATAAGCTCCCTGAATGAAGAGGCGCGATGAGCGCCGTCCAGTTGAGCGATAAAGAGTTGACCCAGGTCATCTCCGCCATCCGGAAGTTGCCGCAGGTCGAACGGGCGGTAATTTTCGGAAGCCGGGCCAAGGGAACAAGCAAACGCGGCAGCGATGTGGATATCGCGCTCTTCGGGGACGCCGTCCGACGGGAAACCGTCGTGGAATTGAGCAATTGCCTTAACGAGGAGACCGTTCTTCCCTATTCATTCGACATCCTCGATTTCGCCGCCATCGACAATCCCGACCTGATCCGGCACATTGAAAGGGTCGGGGTGCTTATCTATTCCAAGTCCGATGCCTGAGAAGGAACATCCATGCGTTCATTCAACACAATCCTCGTCACCGGCGGCGCCGGCTTCATCGGGGCCAACTTCATCCATTACCTCTTTTCACGCCCTGATTTCCAGGGAAAAATAATAAACCTTGACGTCCTCACCTACGCCGGCAACCTTGAGAGCCTCGACGACATCGAAAAGACCCACGGCGGCAAACGCTACTTCTTCGAGCGCGCCGACATCTGCGACCGCGCCGCCGTGGAAGCAATCTTCGCCAAGCACGCCCCCGACGCGGTGGTCCACTTCGCAGCGGAAAGCCATGTGGACCGGTCCATCCTGGGCCCCGAAGCCTTCGTGAAAACCAACGTCATGGGAACCTTCACCATGCTGGACGTCGCGCGGAATGCCTGGAAAGGCCGCGAGGATGTCCTCTTCCATCACGTGAGCACCGATGAAGTGTTCGGTTCCCTCGGCGAGACGGGCTACTTCACCGAAAAGACCCCCTACGACCCGCGTTCCCCCTACTCCGCCGCCAAGGCCGGTTCCGATCACCTAGTCATGGCCTACAGCCATACCTTCGGACTCCCGGTGACCCTGACCAACTGCTCCAACAACTACGGCCCCTACCAGTTCCCCGAAAAGCTGATCCCCGTGATGATTCTGAACATGGTCGAAGGAAAGCCCCTCCCCGTCTACGGCGACGGCCGCAATATCCGCGACTGGCTGTACGTGGAAGACCACAACAGCGCGGTCTGGACGGTCATGACCAAGGGAAAACCCGGTGAAACCTACAATATCGGCGGCGAGAACGAATGGGAGAACATCAAGCTCCTGAAGGAACTGATGGCTTCCGTCGCCCGCCATACCGGGAAAAACCTCGCCGACTACGAAAAACTCATCACCTACGTCAAGGACCGCCCCGGTCACGACCGGCGCTATGCGATCGACTGCTCCAAGCTCAAGAAAGAGCTCGGATGGAAGCAATCGTTCACCTTCGACCAGGGTCTGGACCGCACCGTCGCCTGGTATCTTGAAAACACGAAGTGGATAGAAGACGTCCGATCGGGGGCGTACCGTGATTGGATCAAGAAGAACTACGGGGAGAGATAATTGGGAGGGGGCGCACCGGCAAGCGCGCGCGGCAAATCCTGATCCCCCTTCCCATCACGGAAAACCCAATCAGTTCCCCCACTTCCTTTCGTGCCTTCGAGCCTTCGTGGTTCCCATTTTCTCCGATCATCATCCCTCTCTCCCACTTCCTTTCGTGTTTTCGAGCCTTCGTGGTTCCCATTTTCTCCGATCATCTCCCCTCTCCCCTCTCTCCCTCTTCCTTTCGTGTTTTCGAACCTTCGTAGTTTCCCCACTTCTCCGGTTCTCTTCCATCTCTCCCTCTCCTCTCTCCTCCCTCTTCTTTTTCGTGCCTTCGTGGTTCCCCATCTTCTTCGGTCCTCTTCCCTCGACTCCCTCTTCTTTTTCGTGCCTTCGTGGTTCCCATTCGCTCCTTTCTCTCTCTCCTTTTCGTGCTTCCGTGCCTTCGTGGTTCCCCTTTCTTATCTTCCCTTCTCCTCCCTATTTCCCTCTCGTATTCCATTACTAATGGAATACATATTTCGTTAGCATTGGATTGATACGACAGTACAGCATATAATTGTACTATGAAGCTGTCAGAAATCCGGGAAATAGCCCAAAGTCAACGAAAACGTCTTGAAGGTTCGGACTTGGGACTCCCCAGGGAGTCACTGGCAACATTGCCCGATATCGTCTCCCACGCGTTGATAGTCTCCGGGATCCGGCGTTGCGGGAAAAGCACGATCCTGCATCAGTTTACGAAGCGGATCGGAAAGCCGTATTTTTATTTCAACTTTGACGATCTCAGGCTGTCGGCATTTTCGGTTCCCGATTTCGGCCTCCTGGACGCGATTATCGCCGAATCAGGGGACTCCTTCATATTTTTTGACGAAATTCAGTCGGCTCCTAACTGGGAACTGTATGTCAGGCAAAAACTGGATGAACGGTTTCAGATAATTATAACAGGCTCAAATTCGTCATTGCTCGGCGGCGAACTTGGGACCAAGCTCACCGGTCGGCATATCACCAAGGAATTGTATCCCTTTTCGTACAGCGAGTTCCTTGATTTCAGCAAAGCATCCAGGAGCCTCCAGACGCTGGAAAAGTATCTTGAATCGGGAGGCTTTCCGGAATACTTGAAGACCGGCAATGAGGACATCCTGGTACAGTTGCAGCAGGATATTCTGTACCGTGATGTCGCCGTCCGTTACGGCATACGGGATATCGCATCACTTAAGCGCCTGCTGACATACCTGATTTCAAACGCTGGCCATCTGGTGTCCCCGAGCAAGCTTACCGGTACTATCGGCGTAAAATCACCGTCGACGGTCCTGGAGTATTTCTCGCATCTGGAGACCTCCTACCTCATCCACCAGGTTCCGCGCTTCGCCTGGTCGGCTAAGGCTCAGTCTTTGGCGCCCAAAAAGGTATACATCGTCGATCCCGGCCTGGCGCGCACCGGATCGCTATCCTTTTCGCCCGATACCGGTTCGCGCCTGGAAAATTTTGTGTTTCTGGAGTACAGAAGGCGAACCGACGATATCTATTATTTCGGCGAAGGCGATCGCGAATGCGACTTCATCGTCAATCCCCACGGTGGCAAGCCGCTATGCGTCCAGGTATGCTGGACGCTGACCAAGGACAACGAGGAACGCGAAATCGCAGGCCTGGTGTCCGCGCTGGACTTTTTTGGGCTTTCGGAAGGATTCATCATAACAGCCGATACGTCGGATACGATATTAATAAACGGAAAGACCATCCGGGTCGTCCCCGCTCACAAAGACAGCGCCCCGAACCACTGGCAAGCTAGTGCCACCGTCCGTACCTAGACTATCAGACGCTTGCCTTTCCGATTTTTAAATACTGTCATCATCACGGATACGGAAAGATGATGCTTTGTTGCTCCGTGTCCATAATTGCCAGTCCCGACCCCCCTTTCTTACCTCTTTTATCTCTTCCTCCCTCTCCTTTCGTGCTTTCGTGCCTTCGTGGTTCCCCCACTTCTTCAATTCTCTTCTCTCTCCCGCCAGTTGCCTTAGGCTAAACGCGCCTTCGCTTCGCGATCTCAGCGTTCTCACAGCGCACAAGGTTGCGTGGAGGCATTAAACTGTGTGTAATGAGGAATGCCCCAGGACCAAGGCAAAGCCAATACTGGTAGCTCACAAGGCTCGGCTGCAATTTGGTCGAAGTCGTGTTCACCGAAGACCCTTCCGCTTCCCGGTGAGGAATACGTCGCTTGACTTTAGGTGAAGGCCTACGGATGGAGAAAAACCATGAATGACAGCAAGGAAATTCTGAAAAAAAGAATGAATAAGCTGGACAGGCATTTTGTCGCAATCCGGGAATACCGCTCGCTTATCGAATCGTTAATGAAAGAAATGGACATCTACTCTCCTGAAATTTTCCAAAAGCTGAAGGCGGAAGAGCGGGCCATTCTTGAGGCATATTTGAAACGATTTGCCTCAATTCAGGATTTCCTTGGGGCCAAGATATTTCCTCTCCTATTGGAGATTCGCGGAATCGGTACTGAGAAAATGAGCGAAGTCCTTGAGAAAATCGAAAAAGAGGAAATTATTGATAGTCTCGAGCAGTGGATTGAACTCCGGGAGATACGTAATGAATTGGAACACGACTATCCGGATGATTTAGCCGATGCTCTTGCCGATATGCGCTATTGTGTAGAACATCTTTATGTCCTTGAATCGTATTACGCAAACTCACTGAGATTCGTCGCGGGGTATCTTGAATGAGGTTGCCCGAACGGCTTCGCGATCCAATCAGGACCGCTTTGATGGACATGTTCGGTGACGTTCCGGTGTACCTGTTCGGCAGTCGGGCCGACGATACGAAGAAAGGCGGAGATATCGATCTGGCCGTCGCAACCGAGATGGAAAAAGCCGAATTTCGTTCAAAAAGAATAAAATTCATCGCAAAAATGACCAGAAAAAATTTTGAAATCCAAATTGACGTGGTCCAATTAGCCGATAGAACAGATCCTTTGTTGAAGAACGAGATTCTGTCAACGGGGATTCTTTTGGGATGATAATAGGAAATAACCGGACAGAGCAAGGCACGGTCGATAGTTGAACTGACCCCTAAAAGCTGGACAAGTTTTCGGGGGTCAGTTCAACCGCCATTTCCTCCACGCTCAAACGGGGGAATTCCGACGTTTTTTTGGTCCATGCCTAAATTATTTTTCTGGATACTTTCAGTTTACGCTTAACTGTGTTAGCCAACCTCCAGGGCGAGGACATGCCAGCCATCCGTGACCTGATGGACGGATAGGCAAACTGTTCACTGCTGGTACCGAACCGGCAGCGGTAGATCAGTTGAGAAATCTGAGAGTAGCCAAAACCATGCTGAGCGAACTGGCAAAGTAAGTAAATCAGAACGCAGTGAAGGCGGCGAAAGCCGATAAGGCTTACTTGGAAGGCGAACTGAAAGGCGAACTGAAAGGCAAGCTGGATACCGCCAAGGCCATGCTTCGAAACGGTATTTCTCTCCAGACAGTTCTGCTTTGCACCGGCCTTACGGAAGAACAACTAGCCCGGGAACTGCAGAAGGATTCCGGGGTCTGATTCCGAGGCCATCCATCCCCTCTGCACCCGATAACAGTTGTCTGTGCGGATACGGACCGGAAGAAGATCCGGAACCTGCTTGACGGGTGCATTTCCATTTTCGAGCCGGGGCTGGATTATATGGTACTGCGCACGGTGGAGGCCGGGAGGCTTTCCTTGCTTGGCAGATTGAATTCCTGACTTCCCTTCCGATCAACAGACCATGTCCACCTTCGAGATTCAGCGCAGTACCTGTGCCAACCGGGCGGCCACCAATTTCTCTGAAATTTCCTTTCGTGCTTTCGTGCCTTCGTGCCTTCGTGGTTCCCCCACTTTATGATTCTCTTCTCTCTTCTCTTCCTTTTCGTGCTTTCGTGCCTTCGTGGTTCCCATCTTCTCCGATCCTCTCCCTCTCCTTCCTTTCCTTTTCGTGCTTTCGTGCCTTCGTGGTTCCCATCTTCTCCGATCCTCTCCCTCTCCTTCCTTTCCTTTTCGTGCTTTCGTGCCTTCGTGGTTCCCATCTTCTCCGATTCCCTTCTCTCTCCTCCTCCTTTCGTGCTTTTGTGCCTTCGTGGTTCCCCCATTTCTTCCCCTTCATCATTGCCTGACTACGCCAATTGCTGAATAGCGGAGGATAGGAATGCCGACAGTCATGCAATCCGGTGGATATCGCTTCTTCTTCTATTCTGCTGATGGCGCCGAGCCAATACATGTTCATGTACAGAAAGATCGCGCTGTTGCCAAATTTTGGTTGCTGCCGGTTCGGCTTGCTTCCAGCAGTAATTCCACAGAAGCGAACTACGTGAGATAGAGTCGCTGGTTATAACAAATGAAGAACCTTTCAGGGAGGCTTGGAATGACCTCTTCAGCGTTTGATGTCAAGGCTTTCGCGATGGGAATTGAAATGTCGAACGAGGCACTTACCGTTCACTTGACGGATGGGAGAAGCGTCTCCGTACCCATCGAATGGTATCCAAGGCTATTTCATGCTACACCATCCGAAATAGCCAATTGGACAATGATCGGAAACGGTGAAGGCATCAATTGGCCAAGTATTGATGAAGATATTTCCATTTCCAGCATAATGGAAGGAATTCCGTCTTGCGAGAACAGCAATTCGTTACAACGATGGCTGAAGAACAGATCGTAATAGTTTTTAAACCATGAATATTCATTATATCAAAATACTGGAATTTGACCAAATGAGAATCGCGCTCTTTTCCGGAAGAATGGGCCAGGACGACTCCCTTTTGTGCCTTCGTGGATCCTCTTCTTCTCTCTCTTCCCTTTCATCCCTCTTCTTTTTCGTGTTTTCGTGCCTTCGTGGTTCCCTTCCTTCTCTCTTCTCTCTCTTCTCTCTCCTTTTCGTGCCTTCGTGGTTCCCTCTCCTCCTCAGATTATACCTCCGGGTCTGTCCCCCAAAAGGCGCTGCGAGTGGAAAAAAAAGGTTTGTGAGATTGAATAATACAACAGAATACTTCAAATTTACACGGTTACGACCTGATTGAATTATCATCAAGGATGAGTGGATTGATCAAACGATGAACAATCCAGTCAGAGTCGAGAAACAATCCGATGGTCGAATCAGAAAGTGGGCGTTTATTGGAAGCGAGAATAGATAACTTAAGGTAATCCTGTTGGAGGACGGAGAAACCGTTCACAACGCATTCTTCGAAAGGTCTTTCAAGTTGGAGGTGTCTTCATGAATATCAAGTATTTTGTGGATACCGATACTGCCATGCTGAATTTCTCTGAAAAAAAAATACAGGAAACAAAAGGAATCAGTGAAAATGTATTCATCGATATTGATTTTGAAGGCAACTTGGTGAGCATGACAATAGAACATGCAAAAGCGACCGGTACCCTCACCTCTTTCAGCTATGAAGAAATGCGCAATAAAATCGCATAGACAGTTAAAACCCGTATCGATCCGGACCGACCAGCGCTGAACAGCCCGGTTGTTTGAGGCATTTCGTATAGTGACGCGGCCATTGCACAGGGATCCGCCCGGACAGGCAGGCGAGAGGGTAAGATTAGGCACACGCAAAACCGTGCCTTCGTGGTTCCCCCATTTCTTCGATTCTCCTCTCTCTTCTCTCTTTCCTTTTCGTGTTTTCGTGCCTTCGTGGTTCCCCCATTCTTCTTCATTTCTCATCTCTCTCTTCTCTCAGCTGGAAAGCAAAAACTGGTTTTTCAAAGACATTGAAATTTCGTAGCAGGATTTTCTGGCCATGTAACCTGGGCGCGGGGAATGTCCGAGGTCTGACCAAGGAGCCTTTCATGTTGCATCGACATTTGAACCATGAAGAATATACCATAGCCGCAATCGATGACGTGATTGCACGTGGAAAACGAGAAGATTGGATTAACTTGCAGCAGGCGTTTCTTGCCAAACCAGCGATAAGGGAAAAAATACTCTTGGCCTGCCAAGGACATCTTGCAGATCCGTATGAACAGCGGTACCGTTTATGGAAATTATATGCAGAACGAAAAGTTACCTGATTGGGAAGAAGTTCTATCCTCCGCCTCATATCTACAGCGATTATTGCCGGAAGCTATTTTGGTTGGTGGAACAGCCGCTGCGCTATATGCCAAACACCGCTTTTCCAGAGATGCTGATCATGTTTTAGCTGATCTCAGTTCACGTTTTGATACGATTCTTTCCGATTTGGAAACGGTTGCCGGCTGGAAGACTGCACGCATAAAAAGACCGGTCCTGATTCTTGGGAGTCTTGACGGGATTGAAACCGGTGTACGGCAACTAATCCGGACTTCGCCACTTGAAACCACCCAGTTGGTAATTGACGGAAAAAAGATCACGGTTCCAACCGAATCCGAAATTCTTCGAATCAAGGGAATTTTGATACTGAAACGAAATGCTACCCGGGATTATCTCGATTTTGCGGCCCTTGCCGACTATATGGGCAAGGATACTTTTTTCAGCGCTATTTCCCGTTTCGATGAACTCTATCCGCAACCAAATGGGGAGTCTGCCTTGCTTCAACTGCAAATCCAGCTGGCGGAACCTCTGCCTTATGACCTGGAAGAAACCCGTTTGGACGAATATAAAAACCTTAAAAACGAATGGAAAGACTGGAATCGTGTCCGTTCAGTTTGTATCGATCTTGCGTTAAGCATATTTGATTTCCTTTCTACACAGAAACCCTCACCGTAAGGGGAGCGTGTTTCGGCCGCCTTTGATTTGTATGGAACGTCAAATTACTTCAGAAGGCGGGCCACCGGGCTCTCCGCTCCAACTCCTCGCCGGCAGGCGCCGCATGCCGGCTGTGGGTTTTCGCTTCGATCCCTTGCTCTAGGAATGTCAGTAGTCTGACCACTTCTCCGATCCTCTCCCCTCTCCTTCCTTTCCTTTTCGTGCTTTCGTGCCTTCGTGGTTCCCATCTTCTCCGATTCCCTTCTCTCTCCCCTCTCCTTTTCGTGCTTTCGTGCCTTCGTGGTTCCCATCTTCTCCGGTTCTTTCTTCTCCCTTCCCACTTCCATTTTCGTGCTTTCGTGCCTTCGTGGTTCCTATCTTCTTCCCCTTCATCATTGCCTGACTACGCCAATTGCTGAATCGCGGAGGATAGGAATGCCGACAGTCATGCAATCCGGTGGATATCGCTTCTTCTTCTATTCTGCTGATGGCGCCGAGCCAATACATATTCATGTACAGAAAGATCGCGCTGTTGCCAAATTTTTGTTGCTGCCGGTTCGGCTTGCTTCCAGAAGTAATTCCACAGAAGCGAACTACGTGAGATAGAGTCGCTGGTTATAACAAATGAAGAACCTTTCAGGAAGGCTTGGAATGACCTCTTCAGCGTTTGATGTCAAGGCTTTCGCGATGGGAATTGAAGTGTCGAACGAGGCACTTACCGTTCACTTGACGGATGGGAGAAGCGTCTCCGTACCCATCGAATGGTATCCAAGGCTATTTCATGCTACACCCTCTGAAAGAGCCAATTGGACGATGATCGGAAACGGTGAAGGCATCAATTGGCCAAGTATTGATGAAGATATTTCCATTTCCAGCATAATGGAAGGAATTCCGTCTTGCGAGAACAGCAATTCGTTACAACGATGGCTGAAGAACAGATCGTAATAGTTTTTAAACCATGAATATTCATTATATCAAAATACTGGAATTTGACCAAATGAGAATCGCGCTCTTTTCCGGAAGAATGGGCCAGGACGACTCCCTTTTGTGCCTTCTTGGATCCTCTTCTTCTCTCTCTTCCCTTTCATCCCTCTTCTTTTTCGTGTTTTCGTGCCTTCGTGGTTCCCCCACTTCTCCGATCCTCTCCCTCTCCTCTCAACGCCACCGGGGCCCCCATGGTTTTAAAAATATGAAAGCCAGCTTGATTCGGGAGGTTGAACGCATGAAACCTGAAGAAGCGATCATCCAGCAACTTCGGTATTTATCTGATATGAAAATCCAGGAAGTGCTCGATTTCATACTGTTTTTGAGAGAACGATCAAAAGAAGCAGATACCGAAAATATATCGTTAGCTCAGGAACATAGTATGCGATTAGTCTGGGATAATCAGGAAGACGAGGTATGGAATGACTGTCCAGCCTGGTGATATTGTTTTCATACCATTTCCCTTTTCAGATCTTTCAACTGCTAAAAAGCGTCCAGTTCTTGTTATTACCATGCCCGATTCCCATGGTGATTTTACTGCGCTGGCTATTACATCTCGTTTTACTGAGGAAGACACATACGGAGTTATTCAAGATGATCTCCTTGAGGGTAATCTACCAAAAGCAAGCTGGATCAGAGTGAATAAGGTGTATACCCTAAGCTCTGATCTGGTTATTGGAAGCTTTGGAAAACTCAAGAACGAAAGTTATAAATCGGTTAAAAATATGTTTTGTAAAGTATTTTCTTGTTCCCAATAAATATTGGAACCAATAAAAGAGATTGTACACTGAAAGCATGAATATCGCTCTTCACTTTCCTTTCGTGCCTTCGTGGTTCCCATCTTCTTCGTTTCTCTTCTTTCTCCCCTCTCCTTTCGTGCTTTCGTGCCTTCGTGGTTCCCCACTTCTTCGATTCTCTTCCCTCTCTTCCCTCTTCTTTTTCGTGCTTTCGTGCCTTCGTGGTTTCTATCTTCTTTGATTATCTTCTCTCTCCCCTCTCCTTTCGTGCTTTCGTGCCTTCGTGGTTCCTATTTTCTTCTATCCTCTCCTTCCTTTCCTTTTCGTGTTTTAGTGCCTTCGTGGTTCCCTCTCTCCTTCTCTCTCCTTCTCTCTCCTTCGCTCTCCTTCTCTCTCCTTCGCTCTCCTTCTCTTTTCGTGTTTTCGTGCCTTCGTGGTTCCCCACTTTTTTCCGAACCGGATGTACAGGCAGACAATACGGATATAAGAGGGGGCGCACATAACCCCGTGCCGCCCGCCCTCCCCTGATCCCCGCCGCCCCCCTTCAGGCTGCGCCCCCTACCTCCAGATTCCTCGGCCGGCCATACAGGCAAGCCGTCTGGATTTTACTCAATAGAACCGGCCTCCGGGATCTTCCGGTACCCCCTGTATCCGGGGATCGGGGAAATAGTCGGATATGCAAGCAAGGAAGGTTAAGGATCAGCAAGATACTTCGGTGCCTGCTACAGAGGCCTCCGTGGTTCCCCGTCTTTTCGGATTCTTTCCTGTCTCGTCCCTCTTCTTTTTCGTGTTTTCGTGCCTTCGTGGTTCCCGCATTTCCTTCGGATTTTTCATTCGTTACCCCTTCCCTCCTCCAATCAAAATCATCCCCATCAAAACGGAGCCTCCATGTCCCTCTTTTCCGTTTGCATCATCACGGCATCCAATGAGAGACAGGCCGCGCTGTATCGGAGACTGATCGGGACTCGCCTGGACGCGGGGCTGTATCCGCGCGAGATAGACTTTAGGGTCTACTGCGATCCGCCTGCGGGGAGGGTCGGATCGGGAGGCGGCACGCTGTGGGCGCTGGAATGCTTCCATAAAGAGACGGGATCCGCCTTCCTCGGTGAGGGGCGTTTTCCAAGGACCCTGCTCATACATGCAGCCGGAGAATCGCGACGGCTTCCGGCCTACGTACCTGAAGGCAAGCTCTTTGCGCCCGTGAGCACGCCGTCAAGCTCGGCGACTGCACCGGTTGTGCTGGATCTGATCCTTACTTTGTATTTTAAATATCCCTGGCGCGATGGGGAATTGTTGGTGGCCTCTGGCGATGTCATCATCGATTTCAACACGGAACTGCTTGATGCGCCGGACGCGCCCATCTGCGGTTTCGCCGCGCCGGCATCGTTCGGAAGCGGTTCCAAGCATGGGGTTTTCACATTCCACCCGCGTACGGGGGAAGTGGTCGATTATTTCCAGAAGGCCGATCCGGCGGTACTTGCCGAAAAGGCGAGGATAGAAGGCAGCGAGCACTGCGCCATAGACCTGGGGCTGATCTCGTTCCGCGGAAGTGCCCTCGATGGACTCCGCAATCTTGCGGCTTCCCGGCACGGGAAGGGCACGGTGCTGGATGCGGTCGCTCGGAGCGAACTGTCCTTTGACCTGTACCTTGAGCTGATGACGGCGTGCCTCGGAAGCCTGGATAAAAAAGCTTATCTGAGGCGCGTGGAGTCCGAAAGCAAGACGCCCCGTGAGGCCTTGGAAGCGATATTCAGAATCTTCAGTCCCTGCGGCCTTTCTGGTGTTCTCGTCAAGCAGGCAGCCTTCATTCACTTCGGAAGTCTGGTCGAATTCCCTTCAGCCTGCCGGGAGGCTCGGGAGAGGGAACTCCTACCTTTTTACGCCGTGGCCCATGAGGAGCTTTCAGGGAACGCAGGCGACGGGGCCATCATCGATAATTCTGTCCATACCGATATACGCGTGAGCGGGCCCGGGGTCTATGCGGAAAACTGCAGGGACGTTTCCATGGTCTGCGAAGGAGGAAACCTCCTTGTCGGCCTGCGTTCCATATCCTTGGACCTGCCCCTTCCTTCGGGAATCTCCCTCGACGAGCGGAGACTTTCGGATGGGACCACGCTGCGCCTTGTCTACGGGTCATCCGACACCTTCAAACCGGTAGCGGATCCGTTATCGGTGGTTTTCTGCGGCGTCCCGCTCCCAGACTGGCTGGTGCTTCGTGCGCTGAAGATTTCCGACATTTTTCCGGATTCGGATGAATCATACGCTGGCCCGCGGCCCTGCGACCCCTACGAAGCGCTCATGTACGCCGCCTCGGGAAGCGCGGACTTCTTGCGCGGTTATTGGGCGACTCCCACCGATCCATCTGCCTGGGCCGCCGCGTTCCGCTCGGCACCGCGCTATTCTCTTGCGCAGGCGAACGCCCTTTCGGATCCCTGCGTGCGCGATGCTGAACGGATGGAGACAAGGGGCCAGAAGCTTAAGGAGCGCCTCGTCTCCGGAGGTTTCTTCGCCCTCCCCGCTTCCGAATTGCCTAGCCTCATCAAGGCTGGACTGGACCTGAGGCTGTTGCGGGACAAATACGCGACAACCGACGATCCACTTCTGAAGGCCTACCGGGGGACCCTGCTCTGCTCAGCGGGGATAGGGGGTACAGGGGCCAGCGAAGGTCTTGATCTCGTATTCTCCCGGCGGAGGGAAGGCGGAACGCTCCGGGTTGCGGTCAAGCTGGACCAGATCGTCTGGGCACGCTCTCCCGTGCGTCTGGACCTGGCGGGCGGCTGGTCGGACACCCCGCCGTATACCAACAGATACGGCGGCGCCGTGACGAACGTCGCGGTTGACCTCAACGGACAGAGTCCCATCCAGGTTTTCGTGCGCCGGACGACGGAGCCGAGGGTTGTCATCCATTCCATAGACCTCGGAGTCACCGAGAGGATAGAGACTGCAGGCGGCATCAGGTCCTACCAGTCCCCCGGCAATGCCTTTGCCCTTCCCCGTGCCGCACTGGACCTGCTCGGCCTCGCACAAGGATTGGCCGACGACGAAAGTTTAGCGCCGCGCTTGGCGGCAACGGGGGGAGGCCTGGAACTGACGCTCTTGAGCGCCGTCCCGAAGGGATCGGGGCTCGGCACTTCGTCCATCTTGGCCGGAACGGTGCTGGCAGCCCTGGAACGCTTCTACGGCATTGCCTCTTCCCGGGACGACCTTTTTCTGAAGGTCCTGGAAGTAGAGCAGATGCTGACGACCGGCGGCGGCTGGCAGGACCAGATCGGGGGACTGGCGGGAGGGCTCAAGTATATCGAGTCCAAGCCTGGCCTCAAGCTCCGCCCCGTGATCCATCAGCTGGACCCCTACATGTTCGAAGCGAGCGAGTGCGCTGAGCGCATGACGCTCTTCTATACCGGCATCACGCGGCTCGCCAAGGGACTCCTGCAGGACGTCGTCGATAGGGTGAACGGCATGGACCGTTCCTACCTTTTCACCCACCGGCGGATAGCCGAACTCGCGCGGGAAGCGCGCGAAGCCATTTCGCTGAGGAATCTGGACCTCCTTGCGAGGATCGTGGGCGAGTCTTTCAAGGAAAACAAGCTGATACACCGCAGCACGACCAACGCCGACATGGACGCGATGACCGGGG
>Ga0209727_1000215_pt1 | contig 73064 bp, 123 predicted proteins | sample RifGroC1_FD_183995 | JGI IMG/M metagenome (GOLD analysis project Ga0209727, IMG submission 183995) | Groundwater microbial communities from Rifle, Colorado, USA - Groundwater C1 (SPAdes) (version 2) | ecosystem: Environmental > Aquatic > Deep subsurface > Groundwater | place: Rifle, Colorado... | reverse complement strand
CCGTTGTACATATTTTCCCATGAATCCATGAGAAGATCGTATTTTTTCTTTGCCTGACGGTCAATCTCAAACTGATCTTGCCAATATTTAAGCAAGTCAAGTGTCTCTTGATCGTATTCTATAGCAGGTGCTACTATTTCTTTCACCTTCTTTTTTAACGCACGAAATGGTTTTTTCCAGTCCATTTAATCACACCCTCAAAAACATACAATATGTTCCTGCAACTTCTCATATTCTTTTTCAAACGCAATGTTATTTAAAACTGCTGACTGCTCAGACAACGACATATCATCGGGAAAGTTAAACTTTTCATCCTTAGAAATGGGAGGTCTTGACATTACTGAATATCTAAGGGATTCGTTGCTGTGTGTGACCTCATGTGGAGTATCTGCCGCATCCTCTGAGTCATTCTTGTCATGCTCTAGCAACGGCAAGCAACGTATCATATTCTTGCAGGTATCGAATATCTTTAGTTTAGCGGTAAAAGAAATCTCAGTTTTTATACCTTCATCGGTAATAACGTCCTGCTTTTCTTCCCTAACTAACAAATATTCTCTTACTGCTCTCCACCCTGCTTTACGTTCATGCTTTGCTTTGCGGAGGTTATTAAGTCCGGCACGATTCATTATCTCCCTGCCGCTTGTACCTGTCTCTTGCCGTCTATTCCACAAGTCAGGAGAAGCAACCGTATAACTTATTTTCTCGTCTTTAGGTGTCATGGAGATAATCTTTTTCGCCGCTTGACTTAGTGTTAAGTCCGATTGATACAACTCACGATAAGCATATAAAATGCCCTCCGGTGAAACTGCCCACCAATAACAAGCGGTCATATCAAGTCCATAGTCTAACGAGCAGAACCGTTTCCACCACGACGGTATCTTAAGCGGTTTAATGGTATGCACATCACGACGAAACTCTTTAAAGAACTGCCCTTCACCGGCAGTAAACGCCTCTTCTGGAGTCGCTGGATACTCTGCCATATAACTATGAGGTAAGTCCTTTTTAACCTGCTCATACCAATCCTGAGTACGTCTAGGGTCGGTACTCCAAGGCATAAATATAGGCGTAAACGTATTCTCGCCGTTGTACGCCTTCCAAAATATTTCTTCAAATAAGGTACCTTTTTTAGCGGTAGACAACCCAATAACCTGTCCACCAGTAGGACGGTTAATTGTCGGATAAGCAGCAGACCAAATATCTCTAGCAAACATCTGAAACGCCCATTCATCGAGTATTACAAGGTTTGCCGTGAAAGAACGTCCACTGTCAGGACCGGCAGACATAGCGTTAAAAACAGCAGGTTCCTTGCCTTTATGATAGATAGTAACCGACAATACCGTTGAATCCCACGTAGGGTTAGGATATTGCTTCGGAGTACCTTTAACGTGCCGAATCATCCATGAAGGTAAATACCTCAGAATAAAGCATATACGCCTGATAAGTTCCTTAGCATCTTCTTCCCTCTTAGATAGAGCAACAACAGAATAACCGGGTCTAAATATAACCCCGTGTAATCCGTAGATAAGAGACAACCAAGTAAAACCTAACTGCCGCGCTTTAAGAATAATCGACAATTTACTGTCAATAATTTTCCTTAACGCTTCCTTCTGACCGTCCCATAAATTAAGTTTAGCGACTAAATCAGTAACGTCTCTATCTTCTATGTAGGCGTATTTATCTATAAAATACTCTACACTCTTAGAGGATTTACGAAATTCCAACTCGACTTTTAAGGACGCTTTTTCTCTTAACTTCTGAGCGGATAGTTTTTTCTTTTCCTTTTGTTGGTCAGTCATAAGATCACCTTGTTATGTTTTCATTTCCGCATAAACTGTACTAATTCCCACCTGCATTAATCCCATTGCCTCTATGGAATTAGTTGACCAACCAGTATAAACTCTGTCGTTTTGGTCAACTTGAATAATAATTAACTGTTTCACTTCTCCGCTATTAGCATCATCCTGCAAGTCACTAACAAGTGATTCAATTGTGACTTTACCATTCTTCTTATCTCTCAATGCTTTGATATTTTTAACCATAATAGATACCGTCCTCGGTTAAAATGTTATTTGGTTATCCTTAATCACCTGATATAGACCTGCTTCAAGTGCTGATATTTGCGGATGCTCCAACCTTAATTCAAGGTTAATATTAAGTGCCTCAATAATCTCATGCAGTAAAGTTGACTCAATCTGACTTTGAGTTTTGTTTTTATTTAAGCGGATAGTGTTGGTATTTGGATTAAGACTCCCATAATCTCCGCTTTCTCTATCATCAATCATAATTATGGTGTAGTTATGTCCTAATATCTTGATATTGTCGGGTATTATCATAGCAAATCTCCCGTTCTCAGTTAATTTTTATAAATATACGTAAAATAATAAATCGATGGGTAGCGATAGCATAAAGTACCGGTACCACCGGCCGGAGTCCCGCCAATCCATACCGGGGGTATTTGGCCCCCACCCCCTCTTTTTGGCGAATATCCTATCCAAATACGTGCGCTCGCGCTCCTGCTGGCGTATGCGCTGCGCTCTGTGCGTACAATACAGTGTCACAACCCTGCGGTTGTGAAATGGATCAAGAACGAAAAAATGTCCACCAGTGAAGGACATTTGACAATTGAACCAACAAAATAATAATATAAATCCACAAACCCTTATATAATGCTGGTTACAGGGTTACGTCTAGTTTACATAATATTTATTATCGGATCATGTCCTACTTTTGGGCTAATCCTCCAGCAACTTTTCGAGTTCCTCGTCCGACATCCCAGCTATGCGAACATCTACAGGGCCGCCGTCAGCGCCCGTGAGCTCCATTGATACGTTTTCCCTATACTTCTGCGGCATAGCTCCTTTGGTGGCGAATATAAGCAATGTATCTGAGTATTTCCGCACCGTTCCGCACTCCTGACCTTGATAGAATACCGGCTCCAGAACTCCCTCGACGGCTCTACGCCTGACTTCCTGCTCTAGTCGGTCACAGGCTTGTTTCTCAGCTTCCCGGAATCGTTCGACGTATTCAGCATTTTCCATCCATTGATAATGAGATGTCCGGCTAATTCCGGCCAATTCGGCTGCATGTGTAACCGTTCCCACTTCTGCATATGCGGCCAAGAACGCTTCCCTTTTAGCCTGAACAGATTTGTCATGGTCGCTCATTTTACATTTCACCTCGATTTACTTAGATATTCTTATGTAAGATACAATAAACTACTTCTTTGTCTCTGCATACTTCGCTTTCACCCAGTCCGGCAAATAACAATCCAGTTGATTCCTGAATATCAGATATAGATTCAAAGGTATCCTGTTGCTGCTGAAAAAATAAATAGGGTTGACATAGAAATGTACTTCTTTCTTTTCTCCAGCTTCTACATTCACCTTTGCCATGATTCCCAGATCAATCATTTTACGCACAAACTTCTTTGCCTGGTATTCTTTTAGTTCTATCACTTCGCCAATTTGCTTTTCATTGTACGGACGTATTCCACCATTTCCGCGGTATCCGAGCATATTCGTATTTGACCAAATTTTCTTTGCCAACGTTGCCATTTGTCCGCGTTCTTTCATCGTTGTCTCAGGTGGGAAGTCTATATCCAAAAAGGATTTTGCGAAACCTTTCCGCGCCCAAAACAGATAACCTTTTTCCTCGTCAAAAGACGATGCTATGTAGCGCACATTTTTTCCGCGCAACTCTCCTGTTTCCTCTTCTATGTAGCGTGTTTCTTTGAGCATTTTACCACCTGATTTCTCGTTGGTTTTTCGTACTATTTCGAAAGTCAAAACACGCAAAAAAACCAACAGTAAAAAACAACTCAAACCGTTGGTATTTCTGGCTTTGCAGGTTTTGGTCACGAAAAGATGCATATAAAAGATATATAGGTATCTTTGCATGGTCGGTTTTTCTCTCGCTTCTATACAAAACAAAAAGCACCCTCTCGGATGCTCCACAAACAGTATTCGTCTACCTAAAACAGTAGGCAGACACAAATAAAAAAACATGGTATAAAACTCCCACTATATCATTTTATCACGGTTAAACCCCGAAAACAAGAAAAACTTTACGTTTTCCGCATATCCATAGAAAATAGATACACTTTTCTCTTCTCCACACCCTCCACAACAAAAACAGCTTCGCCACAGCGCCCATACAGCCACACAAAACACATTGCAGGTATGTTTGTACCTCCAATTTGTGTATGGTCACTACAAGCACGTTTGCAGGGGTTTTCGTGTTGTTTCTATAGTAGCGGAAAAGCTGGGTTGCCATATGGATATCCAGTATGTTATACTATCATTGGAGGTGATTCAAATGTCAGCAAAGCGGAAAGAAAAATATAGAGAAGGCTGGGAAAGTTTTAATTTGCGCCTGTCTATAGAAGATAAAGCAAAACTAGCCGAAATATCAACAAATACGCGGGTTCCAGCATCGGAAATAGCCAGAACTGCTATCAAAAAAGAAATTGCGGAATATCAAAAAACTATGAAAAAGGCAGATACGGCTAGTATCTAGTAGGCTGGATAAGCTGGGTATCCATAAATAGCTGAATATGACGTTAAATCGGGCTAGACGGTATGGGTATCCACATGATAGTATAAGCACATGGAACACAGCAACAAAATAACAACGAGAGGGGATGCACTGAATGAGCATAACTAACGTAAGGGAACTGGTTAACAACAAACTATCCCTGTTGGACATAAATAATAAGCACTGCAAAGGCGAAACCGGAGTAACCAGAATTGACCACGAACTATCCGGGATAAAGCAGGCACTCAGGATAATGGGATTCGACCTAGAGATAAGAAAAAACCCCTACTTTTGGGAAAACGGCGAACCATCTACTTATAAGATTGATTTTGTTGAATAAACTCTTTGCGGAGAGTCTAAACAGCCTTAAGCCGCAAGCGTTCCCCTTCGGGGGAGGTGGCAAGTTAAAACTAAATACGAGGGGGATACACACATGAAAATTCACAACGGCGAGAACATCGACATCACGGTAGTTACCGACTTAGGCGAAACTGTAATACCTGCTAAAACCACAGTTGAAGTCGAAATTCCAGAGGATGCAATCTTAAACCTGCACGACCACACCATGTATGTGCAGGAAGAAGGGAACTGGTACAGTAAGACGGAACAATGCTACACAGGCGCAGACATGGAAATCTACCTGGAAGGTTAGTCGAAACCGGGTTCGCCCGGTCAGCAGGAATTTGTCTACCTGCTCTGAGGATGACAGACAAAGCGCACCGCACACGCATAACTCCTTTAGAGAGGGGTTTTGTTGAGGCAAAGGAGGAATATCAATGACAACAACAATAATGCTACTAGACGAGCAAGGCAACATTTCCGAACTGGCAGTTTACACCTTGCCGGCAAAGCAAGCGTTAATTGCTTACCGCCAAAAGTTTGAGTTCAAAAACGGCAATACCTGGACTTACCCCAGCGAGGATGCAGTAATTCGTGAAATGCGAGGGGGTGAATACTGCTACTTCCGAGGTGATGCCAACATTTTCACCAGGTCCGCGACTACCTAAAGTCGCAGTTTTACCCAAATCCTTTTGCGAGGAGGGTTTACTATGCAATTTCAAAAAATCCAGAACAAGATTGACGCTCAGAACTTTTGCCAAAACATCAAAAAAATCCGCACTTCCGAGGGCGAACCAGTTGCCCAGCGCAACGAGGGAGGGGATCTGGTTATAAACCTCACGTCGGGCGCAAACAGTGTATATAGCATTTATATTTACCCCGACCACTGGGACTGTAGTATCCAGGGCGAGGGCATGAGCGCACCGGCAGAAACCATACCAAACGAAGTTGAGACTGGATATACAAAAGGCGCGAAATGGTCAACCGCTCGTTCCTGCCGATTTGGGACATATAGTCTTTCGTGGTGCCTACCTTCCGGGGTAGGTAGTATGAAACACTATTGAGGGGAGGAAGCACAATGCTAGCAACAGCCGAAAACATGCACCACAGCCCCACACAGGGGAGCAAAACGCCGGAAGGTAGAAAAGCACCTGAGTTAAACAAATACCGTGTCAGACTGCATTTCAGGGAAATTATGTGCGCCGGTCAGGTTATCCCAAAGGGCACCAGTACCGAGGTAGTTTGGGGAACCAGTCCCCTGGATGCGATTATCCACAAAGTTGACCGCTACAAGGATCCCGAAATGGTTCTAGTGTGGGCCGAGGTGGTTGACTGGTATCCGGTTAGGGTCTATTTACCTGCAAATTGGGGAAGTCCTGCATTTGTTCACGACGACGAAATTTTGGCCAGCAGTCGGCAAGATGCTTGCGCCAACGCTGTTTGGAATTGGCCAAAAGCGGAGAGGGTGGAGGTGATCGGATAATGAAAAAATACAGGGTAAGGTATTATTGTAAGGATTATTCGTGGGTCATTTCCGTGCTATCGGTTAACCCTCTAAGTGCTTGCATATATACTGTCTTATGGAATAAGGCAGAATGGGCGGAGGTGGTGGGATGATGACTAAGTTAGTTTATCTTAGAATTTACGGGAGTTTAACCGCTAAGTTTCCTTACCCTGCCCCCTTAGAGAGGGGTGGCGATAGGGAAATTGAGAGGGAGGATGATATTATGGGATTTACATATGACGAGTTCATCAAGAAATATGCGGACGCCGAGAGGGAAGCGAGAAGAAAGTTAGTAGACAAACTTTTAAATTCGGATAACAGTTTTATGTATGTCGAAGATTTATCCAGCGGTCAAAATGGTTGGACGTTGGGACTAAGAGATCGCAATGAATTCTGGTTGGAATGGTTGTACCGCGTAAACATAGTAGACTAACATTTATTTTTTTTGCTTGACAGGTGATTCACCAAGCTATATAATAAGTGCATCACCTAAGCAGGAGGGCAACATGACTATACCTAAAGACAAAATACGCATCAGCATAACCTTCCCCAAGCCGCTTGCCCGAAAACTGAAGGAGCAGGCAAAGAGGGAAGGGAAGGGAATTAGTGAGGTAGTTGTTAGAAAATTTATGCCGGGAGAACCGGCGAAGGAGGAAAAAAAGATGAATATAGACTTAAATAAGATTTGTGATTGTGGTGCAGAACTACATTTTGACAGCACGATTGATGGCAACGAGCGCGAATATATGCAAACCGGGGAGCATCTTCACAAAACCGTTTGCCCGAACTGCGGTGAACGCTGGCAGTTTAGGGAGTCCGATATTGTTGACTAGCAGGGTTTAATCCCCTGCCGAGCGTCTAACGGACGTTGGGTAGGAGATTAAAAACTAAGGAGGTAGTATAATGTTACATCTGCCATCAGGGGAAAAACTGAAACATAAACTAGAAAAGGTAAACGTCATGTCATACACTGGGAAATGTTGCAAGAGATGTATTCACTACAAAAGTAAACATGCTGGATTTGAAACATGTGGCACAAGACCGTGCTACATATACATCTCTTGTGAATTCTGCAGTATGGTTAAATGCATATGTTTCAAACCAGAATCACCGACAGATTAACAAAAGGAGGGACTAAAATGCAATACAAAATAACCTGCGGTTACATGCCGCACGAGGCGCAATGTCACCGCAACGGGCAGTGTGAGGGGGTGAAATAACCGTGAAACCACCAGAATGTCGCACTCTAGTTAGTATGGGAGTAACTGCTCAAACTGTACCGTCTTGTGTTTGCGCTATGTCAACCGACTGCCCAGGTTTTTGCTCACAGCCAGAATTTCGCGGTTGGTTGGGCGGTTGTTGCCCGGAACTTTGCCCTTGGAAGAAAGGGCATTTAGACGAGGAGGTGAAAAATAATGATTAGTGTAGCAATTCTAACAGGGCCGTTTGGTCACAAAACTTTATTCCTTGGCAAAACTGCCGAGGAAATGATCGCCTCTCACAAAGGCGATGATGAAAACTGTACCCTTGAAATTAGAGAGGTACACGACATTGCCGGTAGCTTAGTTGTTAGTCTCAACCAGTCCGAGGTCGTTACCTCAAATACCCGCATTTGCAACATGCCGAACTGCGGAGTTTAGTTTCTTGTAACTGCTCACGTCGCATGTGGGCAGGACGGGAGAAATTAAATTGAGGGAGGAATTGAAACTATGAAAACTATCCAGATGTCCAGAAAGAATTTTTTCCCGTACCGTGTAAAGGCATTTGATAAGTGGGTAATGCCTGCCGAGATTAAGGAAATAGAGTCACTCAGGGTTTTTGAGGAAGGAAGTTGCTGTAATTTTCCGTTCGCGTTCTGTTTCTTAAATCCAACCCAGGAGGATCTGGAGTTAGTGGAAAACTACCTCCATGAGCAGGTTAAGTCTAAGTTGCCTGGATTCGTCTATAAAGATAGTTACAGCGCAGCAGAAACCAGTGTAGGTTGTGGAGCAAATAAACCGAGCGTCTACAAGATCAAAGCAGATCGAGTTTTAGAGAAAAACCCAGTCAGAGAGTTCCGCGCACCATATTATAGTTGGGACGTTAGAGAAAGCAGTTACCCTTGTGTTCAGGAAAAAATAGAGTTTTTTGCGCAAATCCTGGAGTGGATTTATATTGGAGATTGCGAACTACTATAAAAAATCTGGTTTGTGGTCAACCGCGAAAACCACAGAGGGAGGAATAAAGATGAAAAGAATAACGGAATGTAAGCATCTTGTCAATGATCGTGAGTGCAATATTTCACATCCATTCCAGTGTGAAATAACTTTTGGCGTAATATGCTGCTTTACCTGCTCACTTAAAACACAGTGTTTTAGAGTCTGCAACACTGTTAAAGAGGTATTGCAAGGGGAGGAAGAAAAATGAAAACTGCAATAAGGATAGAGGGCATAACACTACTTAGTATACGCGGTAAATTGCTCGCAATGGATTATAGTCATATGCCTTACAGTAAGGTAGGCAAAGCAAGATTTTGGGTGAAGGAGGTATCAGTAAACTCTGCACCCGAAGAAATTACGAAGTTAAAAGAAATGGGGTTGAAATTTTCGTTCTGCGCCTTGTCTACGTCGGGGATAACCATTAGATCCCTGAAAGACAGGGACGTTAAAGAAGTCATCGGAGAGGAGGTTATTGAAAAACTATTTGAACTTCAAGGACAGCGTTAGTCTTTCGTTATCTCCTGCCTTGTCAGGGGATGCCGAAGGATTAAAACAAGGGGGATTTTTAGATGTATACATGCGAATTTTACACAGGTAAACGTCTTATATTTGCGCTTAATCTATGTTTTGTGCCGCAAATCGGTATGTTTATTCATACCGTAGACACTGCGGTTAAAGTTGCCGGAGTTTCATATCACCACAACCTAAATATGTTTAAAGTTTACGTAGACTAAAATAAATAGCCGGTCGGGGCTAAAAATACCGACCATGAAGGAGGAAAAATGAACATTATCAACCTTACCCCACACGACGTAAAGTTGTGTTACGGCGGCGAAGAGTATGTTTTCCCTAATGCCGGAACGGCTGCTCGTGTTGCTTCAAGATCAGAATTTTCTCATACCGTCAATGGTCTGCCCGTACACAAAACCATTTACGGGAGCATTGAAAACCTTCCCGAACAGGTGGAAGGAACAATCTATATAGTTGCCCTACTTGTCGCTCAGGTTTTGGGCGGTTCCAGGTCAGACGTTATTTGCCCCGACACTGGCCCTGATTCGGCAGTTAGGGACGGTAAGGGGTTGATAGCAGGAGTCAAAAGGTTTATGATACCTTAGTTATTAAAACGGTTCGGGGTGAACCTTAAACCCCAGGGGAGGAATAATTATGCAAGATAAGATTAATAAATTAGTTGGAGATATCTTGTCAGGAATTATTAAAAGTCCTGACATTGAGGACATCATTAAGTTTGAAGTAGGTTTACCGCTCGGTAGACATATCATGGAAATATCAGTAGAGCAGGCAGTTGACGCTATTAAGAAACATCATGTGGAGATATTTAAGTTGCTTAATCGCCCTAAATTTTACTCTTTCCAAGGTATTGTTATGGAAGAGGTTTGCCCCGTCTGCAATGGCGATCCTGATAATTCACCAGACAAGAATGACCGCGGTAGGTGTAATAGATGTTTGTGGAGAGGTAAAATACTTACTCCCGAAGGTAAGAAATTAGTTGATTTTCTTACGAATTATTTACCTTTTTCGCAATAACAGCAAAGCAGGGGATCTCTCCCCTGCTCACCGCAATAATCCCCTTCTAACCGCCAACGTCCGTCCCTGCTCCAATATCACCTGCCAGCGATTATAAACCGTTCTCATACTTACCCCAAGTTCCATGACAATTAGTTTTTTCACCGAACTTCCGCGCACATAATCCTTATGCGTCCGCTTTAATCCCAACAGTAGTTTATCATCATCATTCAAACCTGCTACCAATTCCTTAACTACCTGCAACCACGTTTCCGTTACCGCTAACGATGCCAATGCGATCCCTGCCGATGCCGTCCTATTGCCTGTCGTGCTACCTCTTGGCATACCGTCGGGAGGTGGGGGAGAGTTTTCGAGTATTCTCTCCCGGTCCTGCTCGTACTGATGTTTTATGTCGTGATAGTTGATTAGATAGTTAGCGACTATTAGTTTTTCTTGTTTGAACGGATCAGCGAGAGGTATTTTACTCATTTACGACCTCCCATTTTTACCATACCTGCCCCGACTGCCTGCATAGTTAACTTTATCAGCGATTGTCCAATTATCGCCATCGGAACTACTGACCAAGGCATAAATCCCATACCCCAAGGTGATAGTCCAAGCACAATAAACACCGTACTGTCAAGTATTCCTCCAACGAAACCTGACCACCACACACGCCAGTGGACCGGCAGTTTTAACCTCGTGTAAATCTCAGTGTCGGTTGTTTCGCTTACCGCAAATGCTATTATAGAAGCAATGACCACGGGTAAACCCTGTCCCATTGTTGCCGATTGTATCAGTGATAAAAGAAGTGCTACACTTATGAACGCATATGTCATATATCTGCCATGTTTTTGTTGCACTAAGTCCCTGAGAATAAAAGTTGCCCCTATCGTAAATGTGCCTAAACTTATTAAAAATGGGCCAATGTTTACGGGTGCGAAGGTGCTAGATAACCAATTTCCGGCCAAAATTGCCGCTACGTAAAGAAATACTATCACGCTATGCCCTCCAAATAATCCCTAAAGTTTATTGTATTGATTAATGCTAAGTCCCTCGGATGATAGTTAATATACTTGTCTTGTCTGGTGTATTTCGCTTCCCATTTGCCAGTGTCGGGACTAAATACACCACCAAAAACTGATCTGCGCTCTGCTGATGAACTGTCAACGCTGAGATTAAAATCATATGGTCTTGCTATTTCTACCCATCTTTCAAGTACAGGTATAGCAGTTACCCCGAACAGGTGAATATCGGTTATGCCGGCATCTTTTATTAGCGGAAATGACTTCTCCTGTATTTCAAAAAATTGCGGTTGTAGTGTTTTTCTCGCCCCGATTATACAAAACCCACCCATCCCAATACAGTCCTGCGGTTGCGCTATGCGTAACACCTCTTTTAGACAGGTCAAATATTGTTCTGTAGTCGTACCCTGATTAGACAAAACTAACTGACGAGGTGCTAATTTATCCCGTTGACTAACTAAATACTGTGCAGCTCCCACAGTGTCTTTGACGTATTCCCAACCGTTGTCCTCGTCAACGCGACATTTTACCTTTTTACCTTCTTTCAACTGCTCGTCAACTAACCTGTCATAACTGACTATTCGCTGAGACACAAAACCTGCCGCCTGCTCAAAATTGAGTTGACGATTAAGTGCTTCTTCATACGTCAGTCTTTTATCCTTATCAACATCTTGGAACGCTCCTGAGTCAAGGAGGACGTTCACCCCCCCCCTATATATTCTCACCGTCTTATATATAGGGTTAAGGCAAAGGTTGTCAGTTATATACTCAGGAACCCACGGGCGGCGGTTAAGTCTGTTATTGTTTTTAGATACATAAAACTTTAACATTGTTGATCACTTTGTTGCCTTTTTCTCTGCCCCGACCACAGATTAGCGCGAGGCCTGCGAAAATGACTCCGGCAAAAGTTACTGCCATTGCTGCGGAAATTTGCTCTGCCGTTGAATGAGTGCTGTTTCCAAAGCGGTAAATGTATTTCCAGTGAGCAACCGTAAACTAAAAGTACAGTTTCAATAACAATACTACGCAACATCAAACCCCCTTAACCAAATAAGGTCTAACCGCCCTCAATACGAGGTATTGCGGTATATGCGGCAACTTCTCCTGCATAAAATTCATCCTAGTTGAGTTATCCTTCATCCCTGCTAACTTTTCCCGGTGAGTCTCGCAGAACGCGATAAACTCACTGGTTAGTTGGTTTTCTTGATCGGTCATATTATTGTTAATTATCAAACCAGAAAACCATTCTTAGCTTATCTGGGTTTTCTTTCAAATATTCCTCATTAAGCCAGTGTGTTTCATGAACTCTCCTTACCATAGAACTAATAAGTGAATCAAGAATATTATCTTCGTATTCCCATTCTCGGTAAACAAATCCTAATTTTTCATTTGCCCAACCGCACCACATGGTAGGCATTTCTCCCTTATCTACCTTTTCAGCTTCTTCTTGTGACATATATCCCTGGTATTTTGTCTTAATCTTACTGTCTGCATATTGCTGTAATTCTCTTAACGTAAAGTAACTATGAGAGTGCCCATCCCCGCCCCATCTTCTACACTCATTAATGACCATTTGACAGCAATCATCGGGCATTCCTTTTGGTTCCGATATGGGTGCTATGCCGTTATAATTTCTCACATCTGCCAATGTTGCAAATAGTTCGTAGTCTCTATTTCTATATGCATGGCAAATTTCATATTGTTGCTCACAGTCTTCTTCGTCTCCAGGATAATATGGATTTAGTTTAAATAAATCAGCACTTACCCATTCTTCTATGTCGTTTATATGTTTTTTAACCTCTAAGTAAACATGAATATCGCAACCCATAATCTATTTTCCTCCCCTTGCTTTTCTCTTCCTGACCTCCGACTTGCCATGCAGAGCGTCAATAACCTCCTGCTGATATGCGGTCAGTTTATCGGTTAGTCCTAAATATGCCCTGCCGATTTCAGCCAATACATAAGCGTCCGTTTCGTCATTCTCCTTAAATTCCTTACCCCAACGCTTATATACACCTACGGCAACCTTTTCCTTGCTTGCATTGTGATCGCCTACTGCAAACTTCTTTAGTTGATTAGGTGTAACTTCCAATAATTTCATTCCGCTATCAACAATCATCAGGCGCAATACTCCACCCAATTCACCCTTAGCATGGGCAAAATCTCCCTTACTGAAAGCATATCCTTCGATAACCGCTAAGTCTGCGCCCTCGATAACCTGCTTAACATAGTCGCGCACATAGATTAGTCTCGGTATCCCGGTTAAATTATTCTTTACTGCTGTAGTTATCGGTTCATTATTGCAATGCAATATTGCTATCCCTGTACTCGTTAAGGACGCATCAATTCCGCATACTTTCAAATTAACACCCTCCAAAATCCTTAAATCCTTCATATTTCCACTTAGGATGATCCATGTTCGGCCTAAAATGCCTACACGACTTAAACCTGCCGTTCTTGTGCAAGCAGTTTTTACTTAGTACCCTAATCCACCCCATCTTGCCGGGGTGGAGTTTTGAGAGACACCACCCACAATGGGGAGTTTTCTTTACTTTGCGTTTTTTCATCCGAACATCAACCAATCCCGAAGTCCCACCGGAAAGCGTTTACGCTCTTTCGGTTTTTTATCTATTTTAGGCACAGTTATTAAGTCAGACTTTTTCAAACTGCCCATACCGTTTGTATTTCTCCATCTGCGGATATTCTCTCTACTACGATTAAATTCATTACGGAGGAATAGATTATATATATCGTTAATCGTTAAGTTGCGACTCGCTATTTCCTTTTCCTCTGCGCTCCAAGGAGTTCCTTTAGACATAAAATCAACTCCCTTTAATCTCCGTTCTACCGAAACTCAACTTAGTTACGATAGTTTTCGTTTCCATGATGTGATCCTCATAGCACCGGGAGCATTTTACTGTCGTTGCCCCCGATGAGAATACGTTGGCCTGATTTTCCTTTCCGCACTCGCATGTCCATTTTTGCGATCATTTGTAATATCCTCGCTCATGGTTCTTCTGTACTACCTTGCCGAATAATGCTTCAACGTCTACGCCCTCAAATTCCAACCTACGAAAGTAAGTTTCCAGAGAGTGAAACAAGTCTACTTTTTCCATCAATCTATCTTCTGGATATGTTGCTAATTTAACTTCTCTCCACTCAGATTCAACGTGTTTCCATTGCTCTGATGCTGTGTTTAGTTTGACAAATTTAATCTGTGGGAAGTGACCTTTCATTTACTTTTCTCCCTCTTATCACAGTCTATATGGCAGAACATTGGTTTTCTTATAGCACCAGTAAGCGTATTGATAGAGTTAGCATGTTCTGGATTAGTGCAAATTTCACATTTTCGCTGCTCTGCCGCTTCTCGGCAAAACTTAGGCCAAGGAGCGTTTTCGAGTTCCTCGATGAAGTTCATGTTAACCCTCCCAATAACAGAAGTTATTTTCCTTACACTCTTTGGTCTTGGATAATACTAGATTACAATAACTTAAATTGGAAAAGTTTTGTTTATTACAACTCGAACACATTTCATCTGGTATAATTTCCAGTTTTGGTTGTACCTTCTCCAACTCCACACCGGCCAAAATATGCGAGTAGTCGGAAACTTTCTTCAAATCCTCAAGGTTGCGCGTATGCTTAAAACGTGTTGCGTACTTAACTATATTGCCGATACAAAAGTCCTCGATGATGCCCTTAGAAATCATTAAGTCTATGGGTTCAACACCACCGCCTTTATAGTGCGCGGAACCTTCTGTTTGACAGTATTCGCGCCCTAATTTGCGTACATTATATATTGACATTACTCAATATCTCCTTCGTCGGGATTGTCTATGATGATAGGGTCTGTCTTATCCCTAAACCTAACTAACTGCTTAACCTGATCCCAGGCATAGTCGTAAACGTGTGCGCCCTTAGAGGAAATTATCATGCCGCCATCCCTTACCCCAATTTCTGCCGCCATGTATTCTTTTAAGAGTTGCAACCCTCCCAGATTCTCAGGTAATGCGGCAAATATATCCCATGACCTAAAGTAGATTATGAAATGTAGCATACCGTCTTTAATCCGGCAATCGATCATCCTCAGGCAAGGCGGGTCATTCAGATAAATATCTAAAGGTTGCCCAACTTCAATAATAGCCTGGTTGGTGTCTGGAGTTATTTTTAGAATCTCTATGACATTCTGCAAACTAATACTTATGCGCTCTCCGTAGGTGTAATCCTCATTGTCGGCAACCTCAGCACCAATAATGTAATCGGCAAAATACTTCTCAATTTTATCCATATCTGTAGGAGGCGCAACACTCAAACCCTCCGGCATAATCGGTGTTAGCGGTCTATTGCCTGGATTAGTAATAACCGCCATAAAATAGTCAAGTTCCTTGCGCTTATGTTGATTCTCAAAACTTCCATGTTGTACAAGGTATTCCCGATTATCGCCTCCGCTATGAGCATGGTATAACTCAGAAAGCGACCTGTACCATACTTCCGGTATATCGAAACAAGTTAAAATTGTCGGTTTTAACAAACTACTTCTCCCCCTTCTTAGGTAAATTTTTCTCGGCAGCAGACTTGAATTCTTTGTAAAGTGTCTGCCGGTCTTGCTTTGGTCTGCTCACTTTTCTGCCCATCAAATCAACCTCTCAAATCTCCGCATTAACTTAAATCCCCTAAAAACATAGTCGGTAAATTCCTCCAAACTCCTATTCCAAACTACGCCGGTACTGCGCGCACGATATTTCACGTTGTCATTTTTGACCGAAACAATATCGTATACGCTGCCCTTAAAATGTCTGTATGTTTGCCCTTGTTTTGGTGTCATGCTGAATCCCTTTCTTTGCGACTAATTAACTGCCTCAATGTTTCTCCTTGCCGGACAGTGTAACCAATCTCATTTTCCAGATCTGCAATTTTACTAAATAAGTCAGGGTAGAATTTACTCAACTGAACCCACTCGTCAATAGTATTAAAAATGCATCCATAACAACCAAGTCTAGTAAAATGCTTATACACCGGATTGGGCACAAGTCCCGCCTGTCTAATCCCCGTAAATATATCTCCGGTTGTTAGGTTTAATAGCGGACGACAACCGCCAATTCTCAATTTTTGGTTATAATAATGTTCCTGATAAGTTGACCTCTTTTTACTTTCCTCTCTGCGCTCACCTGTTAGCATTATGTCATCGTATCGGTCTATACCTGCGCTAGTTATCCATTTAGTTAATGGTGCTTGTTTTAAGTCTGACGTACAAAATCTATTTCTAGCATCAGGAAACTTACTTCTATGTCGGCAGTAAGAAAAATAATCCCACTTATCGCTTTTAATGCGATGTATTTTTATACCCAACTTTATTTCGAGATAGTTCAGGTATTCGTATGTTTCTGGAAACTCACAACCAGTGTCAGCACTAACAAAGATACAATTTTCTCGACCATATCTATAAAGAGCATATGCCGTTAAATAAGTAGAGTCTTTGCCTCCCGACACACTTACAACCACTCTCATATACCTGCGCCACCATAACCTGATTTATCAGATTAAGTGGGATTGCAGGACCGTATTGACATCCTACGGCAACGAACCGCTATAGATAACCCTAACCATGCTCAATTTTACGTCTAGCACATATGGCGCCCGGTGTATCTCCGGAACTTCTACGGACATCCTCTCGACTGAGGGTAGTTATCTGTTGACTGATTTAGTCTCAATGTCCGATTTCGACAACCCTTAGTAGGGATATTGAGTTATATGAGAGATTTTGTATGTTTTAATGTGCATTAAATCACCCTAATTTTCTCCCCTTCTCAACTACATTATACCGTAAACAGTAGACGTACCCATCGACAAAACCTTCTCCATGCTGTATTTTGCAGTCTGTCGATAATTACCTGCGCCTCGTCCAAGTTTTTGCTTAGCAACTTAATCTGGTAGTCGAAACTATCAAGTCTTAAATTTTCCTCGCGCAGATAGTTGTATGCACCACTCAAAACTGCAAATCTAGTTTGTAAAACACTTACTTCGGTTTTCAACTTACCTATTTCCTGTTCCCTCTTTACTGCGCTCTTCCTCCCTACCACCAACCACCTCCAAATTTATCGTGCTAATTGGTGCGCCCCTGCCAACATCAAACCACACGTAAGCACATTTGCCGTAAATATTTCTAACCTCGCCAATATCACCAATGGCAAATTTGTGCTTAGTTTTCCTGACTCCTTTCGGCATCCTGACAACTTTTACCGTGTCGCCTGTAGTCATAGACATTCACCCTTACCGCTATTGCGCCAAATCATCACCCCTGCGGTTGCACTCACCAACAAGATAGGGTTTTCAAAACTCTGCTCAATGCTCCAAGGTTTTTCCGGCAACTTGACATTTCCTTCGATTTTATGTCTAGTAAAGAGGTTTACAAACCTATTGTCTCTACCTCGCTGCACATAGGAAGTCGGACCTGTATATCTATCCGGCACAACAAGGTATCTAGCACCCTTATTCGCTCTCGACATACCGTGTTTTTTCATATATGCGCCCAATTGTTGCTCCGACATTAGCAAGTTTTCACCGATGTTAGCGCAGGACGCTTTGGCTGCCCATTGCTTCATATACGCCAATTCTTCTTTAAGTAAAACCCTTGACGGTCTTGCCATTTCAAACCCCCTTTTACTCCCCAATCACGACAACAGGTATAAAAGCATGTCCTGTAGTTTTACGTCGCTGTACGGAGTCGCTACTGCGGTTATTTTGGATTATGGTTGACTAATTGACATGCAGTTTAACTATCTGACTAAATATCCAATCAGGTATCAGCATAACCAATGAATTGCCAATCGCCTTGTAACGTGCCGTGTCACTCGCTCCGGGAATATTGGTCCAACCGTCCGGCATCGCCATTAAGCGCTCCGTTTCGATTGGCAGGAGTCGCCTTACCGCATAACCAACCCTAACAGGATTTTGATAGTTAAGCGAATAACCACCTGTGTTTTTGCTTTGCAGTGTTCCGCTTAATTCCTCGGTTTCGTAAAGGTTTCTGACATCTACAGCACAAACTAAATTATCCACATCGGCACGGTATGACAGATTACCTTTTGCAAGCAGAGCGTTTGCAGGTTCGGGATAACAGATAACTAAATCAGTTTCATTCCCCTGCCCTGCTGGTCTGTTTGTCCCTGCTCCGCTTGCGCAAATAGTTCCTATGTTGGGTTTCGGAGCGTTCCTAATGCCATAAGCAACCGCATGATCCGCCCGACAATCAAGCGTATAGCACGGACCATCTGACACACCTAAACCGTTTTGTTTCTTATCTCCGCTCATGGTTGCGGATTGAATAACGTATGCTTTAGGTTCAAGTATTGCAATACCGCCCTGATTTTTAGAAGGTTCTGGAACTGACGTATCCAAACAGTAACAGGTATCAATAAATCTTCCTCCACTATGGGGGTTGCTTGACTTCATCGAGTTACTTCCGAGTGCATCAAAAGAGTATGCCATCGGTTGCGCTATACATGGTTGCCGTTGCCCCCCCTGTGCTGTGTTAAGAGTTGGGCAGATTCCGCTTTCGTGAATTCTTGGTACTCCGTCCTGACTTCGTGGTTCAAAGAGGATTGTTGTCTCAATGCCATTTCCAACACTTCCGGCAACTTCTTTCCTCGTTTCTCCGCTCGTCTCAAAATCCCCTGACATGCTTTCGCGCTCAAAAAGTATTTCGCCGGCACGTTGACCTCTAAAATCTGCGACAAGAAAGATTCTCTTACGACGCTGGGCGACTCCCCAGTATTGCGCATCGAGTGTTCTCCAAGCAACACTATGCCCATTCCCTCTGACCATTCCGGCTTTTGCCCACTTTCCAGACTTAGGCATTGGAATTTCGGCCGCTGTGATTTCTTCAAGCACGGTTCTAAAATCCTGTCCCGAGTTGCTGCTAAATGTTCCGGGTACGTTCTCCCATATTGCGTATCGAGGGTATTCTCCATTTGTCACAAACCTCATTTCTCTAATTATCCGTATCGCCTGACTAAACAATCCTGATCGTTCTCCTGCCATCCCCTCACGCTTACCTGCTACGCTTAGATCCTGACATGGACTGCCGAAAGTGATTATATCCACAGGTTTAACTAAAACGTCTTTAGATGTATTTATATAAAAATTACATTTAGTACCTTTGAAATGTGTGATATAGGTACATAATCCTATATCTTTAATATCGCCAAGGTGTTTCATGTCGGGAAATCTTAACCGACTAACCGCCATCGGAAATTTTTCTATCTCACTCGCCCAAACTGCCTTAATTCCGTTGCGTTCTGCGGCTAGTGGGAACATTGCCACTCCGTCAAATAGTGAACCCATCGTCATTTCGTTAATCAACTCACTACCTCCACCGCTGCCACGCAATACCCCGGCGACATTCCATCCCGGTAATCGTGTAAAACACCCCGGCGATCTTTGAACATATTCCGGTATTTCTCGTCGTACCATTTCCGGTTGCTCTCGTTCGGCAGGTCAACGATGATTTTTAGTTTAGGTTGTTTGTGGCGTTTCTGTTTCGGCATTAGTGGTATCCTCCTTCTTTTTATCCACTAAATACTGCTCTGAAATATGTTTTTCGGGTATCCTCAGCACAGCGAAAACTCCGAAATCAGTAAGGTCGGCAGAACTATTTAAAGCACCCTCCGGTATTACGAGTTCAACGGTTATCCGGTGATACTTCTTTTTCTTGGTCGGTGAATATACGCTGATAGGATTGACAGGCGGTAACACTAAGAGACTGTCGGGATTAGCACCCTTGATAGTTTCCACTATCTGCTTAATCTGATCCGGCGATGCGTTAATGCGGCATGTTCTCATTTGACTTCCTCCTCATACATCTTCTTTACCATTTCTAAAAACTTCTCGGCATTTTTCAGCCGGCGGCGTAAATCGCTGACTAACTTCTTAGCATCTTCAAGAGGGTATTTTTTAGCCTTACAGAGAGTCATTCCGGATCCGCAATAATAACCTCTAGCATCAATGCCTTTCTTAACTGGTTGATATGTGGCAATGCTATGTTCTGCAATTAACTCTGCCGTTATGCCCATTTCATTTGGTCTTATGGGATACATAACCCTTTTGGGACTATTAATATAACCAAGAACAATTATATCTCCCTGCTTAAATCTCTCATTTAACGGCACAAAACAGTTTTCCGCTTCTTCCGGTGTTTCGTATTCTTTATCACATACCGGACAATGGTATTTAACTATTGGTTCCATAGCAATCCTCCTAAATTCAGATAAATCCTACTGCTTACGGTTGGTCGGGGCGTGGTTAAGTAGCATCATTCCACTTAGCAAGTCTTTTCTGCATCCTTATGTCGTCGTCTGCCTCAATCTTTATCGGTTGGCAGAGTTGAATAATTCTACTTGCTGCACGTTCGCCGATTGTCTTGTCCATATCCTTTAAATCAAGATTAGTCGTTATGACCGTCGGCAGGTTAAAGTTGATCCTGTGGTTTAAAATAGTGAACAGTTTCCCCTGCGCCCATTCTGTGTATTGATGCGCCCCCAGGTCGTCAAGTATTAGCACCTGTACTTCTCTCGCAGTATCGAGTAAATCCTTTTCGTTGTACTCCGGTTGACCTTCGCCTTTGTTGTATGTACTCTTAATTTGGTCTAACAGGTCCGGTACTACGGTGAAAAGGGTTGCTATGTTTTTGCGGATAAGTACGTTTGCTATACAGCAGGCCAAGTAAGTTTTCCCATGCCCTGCACGTCCGGTAAGCATTAGTCCATCGGTTGCTTGTCCATTGACTACCGAGTTAGCGAAGTCCTGCGCTAATTGAACCGCTTTTTTGATGTAGACTATATTCTTTTTGTAATAGTCATAATTAAAATTAGCGAAAGAACTTGACAGCATTTGCTTTGAAAGTTTGCTGTCCTTGAATTTGTTTAGTATTTTGCGTTTTACCATACAGTCGCAGATTTTAAAGGTTGTACATTCTACCTGCACTATTCCGCGATCTCCGCATATATCACACATATGTTAATCACCTAATTACCGTATAATCTATCGTATCTCTCGCGCCTTGCTTTTTCTTCGGGGGTTTCTTGAGGTGGTTCTATATCTGGTTTTACTTGCACCAACCACTTATCGACGTTTTTTTCATTTCTAGTGATATACTCGATAGTGGCATAAACTTTCTTATTATCGTTAATGCCCATCATATGCTTATCCGCTTTCATTGCTAGACTTGCCTGCTTTAGTTGATCTAAGGTGAATTCCTTTAAGCGAGTATTAATTTTATCTTTGTAAGTTGATGGTTTATAGTTAGTTTTAAATTTTTCATTGAACCATTCAACAAATAATATATATTGTTCTTTTTCTTTTTTTTGTTCTTCTTTTTTTTCTTTTTCTTTTTCTTCCCCTGAGTCTATAGATAGACTATCCATAGTGTATTCTTTAAACGGTAAGTGCTTTATTTTAGCCACTTCCGACATGATACACTGTAGGACTTTTGGGCTTTTAGAAGAGTTATATTTAAACCAATTTCTAAGCAAAACTTCTTTAGTTTCTTCACAGTAATCTATTTTTCCGTATTCAATAAACCTTTTAATTAACTTCTCAACTGTCTCGCGGTTATAACCAGTTTCCAGCTCCATAACCCTTCGGGATACCTCGTAGACTCCACACTGTCTAGTTTTAGAGTTTGTCATAAGGTAAAGATAGAAGTATTTTTCTTCTGGAGTTAAATCAAGGACAAATGTATCCTGCCAAAAGGAAACTTGTATTTGTCTATATACTGCCATCTATTGCCTCCCAATCAGAAAATAATCGTTCCGCTATTCAATAAACAAACCAATTGGTTGATTTCTTCATTAGAAAAATACTGCTTTAAATACATATACTTATCAAATACCTTAGTTTTGCTGATTTTATCGTTGCTATCTCCGCAATAAATAACATTATCAATTATTTTTATGGGTATACCATTATTTTTACAGAAAAATATTAATTCATCGCCCTCTACTATTGGACTAACTAGCATTAATTTGTGATTATTATATCTACTATAATAGTTATAACCCCTCTTTATTTCCTTAATCATACCTAAATATCTCTCTAATTGAGGAATTATTTTAATTGTTGCTATATTTTTTACTTCAATAAAACAAAGTATATCTTTATCCAATCCAATAAAATCAGGACGACTTCCTGCTACTAATTCCTCTCTTGAAATAAATTCAAACCCAAATATAGATTCAAAGTTATTTTCTATATAGTTGTGTAGTTGTTTTTCGTGTGTATAATAGAATTTTTTGTCGTTCACTCTTACCACCTCAGTAATATTATACCACACTTCGACATACTTTGCAATACAATAGCCTACTTCTTGCCATTTCGTATTGAGTATGATATTATTTATGCGGAGGTGTATTAACGTGAAAGTTAAAACTACAATATCAATCGACGAAGAATTGCTTAAACAAATTAAGGATATTTCCATTAAAGAAAATAGAAATGTAAGTCAACAAATAAGTAAGGTCATGGGTGATTACATTAACGCCCTCTCTCACAAGGAGCAACCCCGGCAACGGGGTTAACTCCTATATCGACTCAGACAATCTTCTTTCTACACTTCTTCTTTTGTTATAGATAGACATTTTCTTTATAAGAACTTCTCTGTTAGCGAGAAAATAAGCTCTGGACTTTTCCTTAAGTAACTCAGCATTATCGATCTGATACTGACTCATATACTTTGCCCTACAGTTTTTGCATAGACTATGAAAACCGTCCCTAGACTTACTCATTCTATGAAAATGTTCAGAGGTTAACGGGTAAGTCTCTCCGCACTTACGACATAATTTAATCACTCCAAATTCCTCCACTTCCAACCTCTCCACTCAACTTCCTCGGCCAGCACCGACCAATTCATGCCGCAATGCTCGGATAACTTTTGTAGGTTATCCACATAAACGACATTTTCTTCCCAGTCAATAAAGTAGTCAATACCTGCCAGTTTCAGCGTACTTCTCGGATCTCTAATGTCCATGCTTACCCCCTCATATACTGCACAATCAACTTGTCCAACTCCTGCGAAACTTCCAACGCTTCGATAGAGTCACGACCAAACCTATCTGCTGCGCTATACATTTTACGTTGCCCTGCTTTAATCTGCTGCATCAATGCTTGTCTTTCTGATTCGGACATTTGATTACCTCCCGTTAAAAGTTTCTGCCTACCGGATACAGTAGGTTAGGATAAATTAATCACCCTACTTTAAAGCATCCTGCATCGCATCCATAAATCCAAATGAATCCCAAGAAGCAATATCACCGTTCAAGTGATAACCGGCAACTCCGTCACTATCTGAAACAATGTCGTTGATGGTGTTTAGAACAATCATTAGACGTTCTTTTTCTTTCCGCAACCTCTCAACCTCTGCGGCAAGTATTCTTTCTGAACTCACCATACAACCCCCTATTCATCTTATCAACTACTTAGACTACCTAAATTACATTTACTCTTGCGTACAGTCCTTAAAATGCTGTTTCCGGTCATTCTGTGACTAACTAATTGCCTCCACATTAGACCAAAGTATATGCTCATTTAGTCCCCTGCCGCGAACGCTGCCGTACACATTCAACCTCGTACCGTCGGGGTGGTGGTAAATTTCCTTGAACAATTTATCGTCAAACGCCAGGTCGATGGGACATTCCTTCTCGATAACTTCACGCATTACCTCGTCACCGCCGAGTAGAGTTAATCTACCGCTTTCAACCTCAACTGTTACGAATGGCATTTAATCGTCCTCCTCCGGTACTTCTGTATAGTCAAAACCTAAACAATCTTTTATCTGAGTTCTTAGATTTTCAAAAACAACACCGTTAGGGCAATAATGATTTCTAATCGCTACACATGGCATACATGTCTTAAATGTACTTATTTTGCCATCCCATTTTCCGGTTATTTTTTCATATATACTATTAACCACAATTTTATCCCTACACTCGCAACAGGTATGTTCTTTGCGTGCTTTAGGGTATGATTTATTATAAAACTCAGCGACGCTATAATCATCGTCATAAATGCTACAATCACACGACATGCCCATTAAATCGCCCTCCCTCTAACCGCACCCTGTACCCATCGGGCAACCACGACATTTCTCCTTGCCGATATACGCCCATCAGAGTAACCTTTACAGTATAATTTATGTTCGTGCTTGCCGACAGGAGGCAGTTTGTGACCGCCCAAATAACCTGCGCGAAAACCTTGATCGTATGGGTTGTCCATGTGTTGCCTCCTTTGTTGGTTTATTTAATCTGTTCGCGCCCCTGTTTCTTTAATTCCTTATTGGCGCAATAGGGACACAAAGCAACGCTCATACCGACCCTATCAATAGAAAATTTAGCATCTGAAGTCTTGCAGTCATAACATTTAGCCATTATTATCATCCTCCAACCATTTTCCTAAGTCATCACTATACTTTTCTAATACCTCAATAATCTGCTCGATAATATTCAATTTACTTACCACCGGCAATATAGACTGGTTTTCCTGTTAACTCCTGTATCTCCCTTTTAAACCTCTCAGGGTCAGCGTTATTTTCACTTAAATGTATCAAATGAATCTCTCGCACCTTCGATAAATCATTCGCCCTAAGAAATTCCTTAACATTTTCAAGAGAGAAGTGACTTTTTAGTAACCTGTTTTTTAGATCCGTCAGTATCAGTCCGGCATCCACATTTGCCCTTAAAATATCGTCGGCATAATTACACTCTATGGCAATATGCGTTAGTCCTTGAAACTTATACCGCACATAAAAGGTATCCGTAGCAAAAAGAAACTTAATATCGGCAAACCTGCTTACTAACAAAAATCCTAACGGTTCGGCGGCATCATGCTCTGTATCGAAGGGCAATACTGTCCATGTGCCTATGTCTATTTGCTCCTTACTTTTCAATGCACTTAATCGGTGTCCAGACAGTCCTAAAGCGTCAATAGTTCCCTGTGAGGTATAAACGTCTATGCCTGCTTTTAAAACGTCTTTAACGGCTTTAGAATGGTCCATATGTTCGTGAGTAACAAGACAACCGGCAATTTCAGAAGTCTTAAAGTTTAATCCGCGCTGAATATTCTTAAAAGAAATTCCACATTCTATAATTAGTGGGGTACTGCCATCAGAAATTCTGTAGCAGTTACCCTTACTTCCGCTTGCTAAAACGGTAATCTCCATCCTAAAAATCAGGGCCGTCAGTAGGGGGTGGTGTATCTTTGCCTTCCTCTGCTTGTCCGGCATTTTCACTAAACTCAACATCAATAGTTTCGGCATTAGCGTTCTGCTTAATTTCATCCTGCGCCTGCGCCTCTGCGGTTCTTTCGTCGGCAGAATCGGCAGTAAAAGCGTTAACCATTTCGACCGACATAACTCCATAGTGACTTAAAATACTTCTCAGCATTGTTTTAAGTGCCATTTCGTCAAAGTTACTCTGCCAGGGCGAAGAACTGTAAGTAAATGACTTACTATATCTTTTGGCATGGGCAGTAACCTTTTCTTTACTCCAATAAAGCGGTTTTTTGAACCCGTTAACTGTTTCGATGTAGGCAAAGTAGCCAATTATTTTGTCACTCTTGGCCTCGCCGGATAAATCCATTTCTCCGGTCAATTTGTTGTGACCTTTTAATTCTCCCTCATACACCACATCAGCATTAATAAACTTATACTGACCTGTTCTCATTGCTAACTGAATATACCCCTTGTATCCAATTTGAAACTGCGGTTCGCTGTTGCCCTTGTTTTTATAAGGAACAATATAGGCAAACCCAAGGTTTTTATTTATGGGTAGTTTTAATGTTGCTGCCTTTAGTGCTTCGGCAATAACGGCATGAGGTTCACACGCCTGCAATTTAGTGTCATTGCTATAAATGTCGATCAGTGAAGCAACGAACAAAGACGAACCTTCTTTGAGTGCGTTTTTAAACTGTTCCTGCACACTACCAACATTGATCATTGCTTTTAACTTTGCTACTGGTTTAACCGCTACTGCATTTTGTACTGCCATTTATAAAACCTCCACCCGTAAATTTTTGTCCCTACTTACAATCAATCTAATTAACTGAGCATCCACTGGCAATAATTCATTGACCGCCTCTGCATTGTCAACTATTATCGGCGCATTAAATTTGTAGTGTGCTGCTAGTGTATTTATGATGTCCAGTCCCACATTAATACGTCCGGCATTATTCAGAGATTCAAAAGGTACACCACCGTAAGTTACCGAACACATTGGTTCAATTGCACCATTAACTAATACATTGAACATCTTAAAACGTGCCATCTTAAAGAAGTTATTTATTCTTACCTCCAGTATAGAAACTTTGGTCTTGATAAACTGATCGCATAGGTAAGACTCTCTTTCAAGTTTCTCGTATTCACCGGCAAGTTTCTTCTCCTGCGCCATCAGTTCTTCTATGCGTATTTGTCCTTTAGTGTGTGTCTCAATGTCTTTAACTTGTCCTTGATAGACATTAAGTTCCTGCTCAATAAATGCCGCCTCAGATTTAGCGGTAAGCAATAAGTCATGGTTACTGGTTTTTAACTGCTCAATCTTATTTATCAGTTCTGACTTTTCTTTACCTGCCGCCATATACTCGGTATTGGCGGTTATATCGGTAACGCCTGCGCTTAGCTCGTCAAGTTCGGTTTGTAGTGTAGTTTCTTGACTAAGTAAAGTTATTTTTTGAGACTCAAATCTTTCGATTTCTTCTCTTAGATAAATATTTTCGTCTTTTAAATCAGCGACAATTTTACTATACTTTTTCCCATCAGTAGAAATGTTGGTCAATTTAACTGCCTTTAAGTGATTAAAGTTGGCAATAGCGCACGATCTGGCGTTTTCTATTTCTTCTTCTGGTAACTCCTGTTTGCATGTAGGACAAATGCTTTCCATGACAAGGTTAAATTGCTCGTCATTTGTCGCAGTCCATAAATTTCGGAGTTCCTTTATTGTATTTTCTCTGCTGGTTACATTTTCGGTATTTGCTTCAATAATGCGGTTCTTGCTTTTAATGTTTTGCTCTACTTCTTGTAGTCTGCCCTTAACCTCCAACAGTTCTGACCGCTTGGCAAAGGTTAACTCATGCTGCTTTTTCTTATGCTCATTTTGAATGTCGAGAATCTTACTTTCCAATTCCCTTAATTCCTTAACCTTTTCGGCAACCTCGCCGCCGCTTTGGATTGTCATTATTTCCTGCCGCTTAGTCTCTAATTTAGCCTTTAGATCGATAACCTTACCTTCAATCTCAAAACCATTTAACTCTAATACGTCAGGCAAGGAACGGTTAACCTCATTTATGCGAATAGGAATATCTTTCAATTCACCGTTAATCTTGGCCTTTTGTGCAGCAACAACCTTTCTATGGTCGTCTAATAATCTGCCGTTAAGGATGCTCGGTAAATCTACAAGTGCTTTATCTGAGGAAATGACTTCATCATCCGAAACGTCACCGCAAACCTGCAAGATTATTTCCCTGCGCTTCTCCCAATGCAATTGCTCGTTGAAGAATAAAGGACTGGTCAATAGTCTAAAAATATCCTCGTTGACTATCTCGGCAATTTTGGCGGCAAAAACTTTTTCATTAACCGGCACATCGTCAATAAAATGGTCGGTTGTATGTCCGGTGAATGTGGCGGTTGCTTGTCCCTTTTTCTTAGTCCACTTCTCCTTGTAGACTTTTTTAAGTTTCAACTGCTTGCCGCCTACATCAAAAGTTCCTTCTACCTCATGCTCTAGTCCATGAATGACATTGCCGTTACTGTCAAGCGTCTTAATTTCAAACTTTGCTCTGCCTAACGAATCTTTGCCGAATAGTAACCAGTTAAATGAATCGGCAATAGTTGTTTTCCCAAGTCCATTGTCGGCATAAACAGAAACATCTTTGCCGCCTGCATTCAACTCAAATTCCTTAATGCCCTTGAAATTTCTTAACACAAGGTTTTGTATTTTCAAAGTTAATCCTCCTTATTTTTACAACCATTTTCTAACCACTCAATAAAAGACCTCTTTGTCACCAAATATTTCTTGCCATATTTTTTGCCCGGAAAACCTTCTAATTCAAACCACTCATAAGCTGTTCTTGCGGCAACTCCCGCTATTCTACCAACCTCTTTTGGCCCTAAAACATCAGGTGCGTCACTAATACTAAGTCTATCACTAGCAGTTTTCAAAACAATAACCTCCCTTAAAATGGTATTGTATCCGGTTCACTCTCCGCCGCCTCATAACAATCCGATACAGGACACATCAGGCGGTAGTCTTGCGTTTCCCTCTCGACCAAAATCCCTGCAACCATTTCCATATCGGTTTCGGGGATAGTAACTTCCACCAACTTACTTCCACAGAATGGACACACGGACATTTGAACGACTCCCTTGTGTATAAATCCGGCACACTCGCCTGCTCCAAACAGTACGCCGACACTCTTTCAAGTGTTTCCGCGACTAATATTGCTTGTCCCTCACGGATACCCTGCGCCCACGATGCGGTATGTTTTGCTAGTTCTGAATAATCGCTTGTGTTCATGATTCTTTGTTGGTGATTATAGTTAGTTCTTCCTGTAGAAAACATCTTTCAAGACTATCCCAAGTTGCCACCATATCGTCTAATATAACGTCACATAACTGCTGAAAACGCCCTTCTCTAGCACATATAACAGTACCCTTGACGTTTACTATATCCGTGTCTGGTTCATTAACAACAACCCGATCCCACTCCTTAAACATCCTGCTTGTCCTCCTTCGCTTCAAATGAATAACACGGATTGCATCCCGGCGTGAAAAACTTTATGCCGCATTTCTCGCATTTAAACGGTATATTTCCTTCGACTTCTTTCCAAAACTTACAGTTAGCGCAGGTTTCAACTATTGCATTACTCACCGATGCACCCACTTTCTTAATCTTGCTCGCAAATTGCAGCGTGTATTTTATCCATGACCGCAAGCAATTCGGTAGTCACATTATCGTCCAATTCATGTACCTTTACCGCAACTTCCCTCAAATCACAATAAGTCTGACACAGGAAAGCGGTTTCGTGCATATTGTGAAGTTTTTTATCTAAGTTCATTTAGTCACCTCAATCCGTTAATGCTCCATAATTAAAACCGTTATCGTATGGAAAATTATTGTCACATAAAGCATGAATATTCCAATAAGACCACATATACTGATCTGTTCTGATAGTCCAACCAGTTTCATTCTGATTAAATCTATGTGAGAAGTGATAAACCAAAAGGTCTTTATGGTTGTGCTCCTTCTCTTTAATAGTTATAGTAATCGGAACTATCTCACATTTACGACCGTACTTGTTGAAATCAGCAGCAGCGTCTTTTGCATCTTCTAAGTAGCGGTATTTCATTGCCCTGGAAATGTCACCACACGAGGAAAGGGTATTATATGATGCTGCCCGGTATGTTCCATCTGCAAACCTAACTACAAAATAATCTTGCTCAAAAAGATTCAAAAATCAAACACCTCAATCTGTTAATGTCTAGAATAACTTTCTTTCGATGTGCATTTGATAGATTTGATCGGCAGTGTAGCAACCGTAACTTTCAGGTAAACCACAGAAATTGTAGTCAGGACAAACTACACAGCAATGGTCGTAATTCTTTCCACAAGTCCTTCCGTCATTTATGCCCTGCCATATACAGGTATTACCTTCGCCCATATCATCGCAGTAGGTTTTGTATGCCTTGCGTTCGATAACGACATACGGATTAGTCATAACTATCTCACCCCTAAAAATAATTCAAAAAAACTTCAAAAATGTGATGACGGTCACAGACTTATAAAAAAATGTGTGCTATTATGAATTCAGCAAGTCGGAACCGGATTCAGTTTCTAATAGATACAGTAAGTCGCAACCAAGGGCATCAGCGATACGTTGCAGCGTATTGACTGACGGGTTAGAATTAAGACCGTTTTCAATCTTGCAAATATTAGGTTGTGTTATGCCAGTTTTTTCTGAAATATCGTCCTGGGTTAAATTCAATGATTTACGACGTTTAATGATATTTAACCCAATCGCTGTTAAATCCAAACTACTTGTCCTCCTTTCAGTAAAATGTTACTGCAAACAGTATAACTATGCAAAAAAATAAGTTCTTTCAACTATGTCCATTATATACTTTAAAAAGTATAAAGTCAACTGAATTAAGTATATTTTCCCGTGAAATTGTCGCTACCAACAACAACCTGTATACTGAATTGAGGACGGGAAATATAATTAAACATATAATAAAGGGGGAATATCGGGTGGAAATTAAATATAAGTTGTATAATCTCAGGAATAACAGGGGTTTAAGTATGGATGAATTATCACTAAGAACAGTTACAGCAAGAGAACCAAAGGCCATATCAACTAACACCATTGCCGAAATTGAAAGCGGAAAAAGGCAAAGTCCTGGCATTAAAGTTATTGAGAGACTTGCTACCGCATTAAATGTATCACCTATGTACTTTTTTTCCGAAAACGCTCGTACTGTTTTTGACATTTCACAGGTTAACGAGGTATTAACCGACGAAATAAAGCAAATGCTACTTGATAAGGAAACATTGCCTTACCTGTTGCTGGCTAAAAAGGCGTACACCGAACAAATACCGCCTGAGATTGTCGAAGAATTATTAAAAACAATCACTAAAGTAAGAAATATGTAATAACTTTGTCGGAATTATGAGAAACTAACTTCTTGAATTTGCGAATGTTTGCGTGTATTATTATAAATACAAAACAAGTGTTCGCAAAAAAAAGGGGGATGATTGTTATTCGAGTAAATGCAGTTGCAGACTACGGCGGTCTTTTCCATTGTGTGGTTGACGGTGAAAATATTACCGTTGACAAGAACATCACCCATGAAGGTATCAATGAGGTAAATAAGATAGTAAGGTATGGTCATACGAAGCAGGATATGTCCCTGGTTGATGCCAGGGAAGAATACGCCTGCGCCGGGTCTGTAAGGTAAAACAAAAACCCCTTCCATCGCGGAGGGGTTTAATAATGTATTGCATTACTTACCGGGTAATGCTAAAATTATTGTCAATTAAAGCCGAAAACCACCCCTCCCGGCCAAGGTGAAGGTGGTTTTTATCCAAAAGCGGAGGCGTTGCCCCTGCCTGCTTTGCTGTTTATTATTTTACGCAAATGCAGCCAAAATGTCAAGACTCTCCGCTGTGGAAATTTTAGATGTGGAGGGAAAATTGATGGGACAGGCACTTGCGAAGTTAGAAAGTTTCTATGAGAATGTAGGAAGTAGGAACGGATTTAGTGAGAAATTGCATAGAAAATTCATAGAAAATTCGCACATATATAATAATCTTGATAATGATGATTATGATTATAAGGTTTTAATTAATAAGAGTAATGCAATTAAGATGTATTTAGCTAGAAATTTAGATAGAAATAAGATAGAAAACACGGAGGAAGTGGGAAAAGTGACAATCAGATTAGTAGGAAAAGCAGAAAATGAATATCTCAGCGTAGAAGAAGCGGCCAAGTATCTTGACTGTACTACAAAGACTATTAGAAACCGCATAAATAAAGATGGTATGCCCTATCTATGGGATAGAAACAAGAAGATGATCAGCATAGAAAACCTGGAAAAGTGGCAGCATGGAAAACCTGATGGCGTTGAAATTCCATCAATAGAAGAGGTAGAAGAATTAGAGCAGGACATAGAAATAGAAGTGGAAACTGTGGATAACTCTAATGAGGTAGAATATATTCCTTCCGTTGTAGAAAATTTCGTTACCCGTGACGAATTAAACGCATACACCTCCGCTATAAAAGATTTTACTATTGCCTTGTCCGACATTAAGCAGGAAAGTAGGCATGAATTAGATAAACAGAGAGAATATTTTGAGAAACTTTTGGCGCAGCAACAGGAATTGACCGTATCCATGTTTGAGGAATTAAAGAGAGAAAAGGACATGGAGAAAAAAGAAGTCCTGACCGTCATAGAAAATGTTAAGAATGATAGTTATAGTAATGCTGAGAATATCCTAAAGGAATATGAGTGGATTAAGAAACAGAATGAAGATATTTTGGCGGCACAAAGTAAGCGGTCCTGGTGGAAGTTCTGGAAAAAGTAAAACCGCCAAAGCGGTTATCACTTACCCATAATTTCATTTGCCTTTTTAATTGCTTCACCAATAATACTGCTCACGGTTACTATTTCACATGGTTCCTTGCCCTGCAATTTATCAAATTCATGCTTTAATTCAGATATGATTGTCATTATAAATAGTCCGTCAAATAATCCTTTGCACCTATAATCATATGATATGCTTTCTGTAATCACGTCATATGTAATCTTAAAAGATGTACCTCTTTTACTAAACTTCATAGTTCTTTTTGAGATTGTGCTTTTTACGTAACCTCTCTTGCGGCACAATTCTTTAAATAATTCGGCATTTACCTTTTGCTCTTCGGTGAAACCTTTGAACCTTGGTTTTTTAATGCCGCGCAACTTATCCATTTTTTCTTCTTCTGATAATCCTTCAGATATACAGTCTAATTCTTTTGCATGAACAATTCCCCATGTTAATGTTTCATCTTTATTATGTGAAGGATATACTACATAAAATTTTTCACCTTCTAAAATATGTTGACCACATATTTTACATCTCTCATTCCAAGAGAATTTACCCATTGTCATTTTTCTTAATCCCATAAATACCTACCTTCTGATGCCCAACTCGTCAAAAAAGTTGAGCATCTTATTAATCGTGTTTCTCGTGTCGATGAATTTATCGAGCATTGGCGGTCAGAGAAGAAATTGCCGTGGTGGAGGAAGTTGTTAAGAGTTTAATTTATTCAATTCTATTATCTTCAATTACTGCACTAAACTTATCATCAGAATACGTCTTTAGATCATAAGCAAAATCACAACTTCCGACAGGAGAAGAATAAGACTCGCTTTGTCGGTCGTACTGCCAGTCATTGTCTTTTAATATTTTTCTTCTTTTGCGCCATCTTTTATCTATATCCAAATAATCACCCCTACAATTTACTTGTCAATCGGTTAATATGTTGCTTGAACCTGTTAATCTCAGGGTACATACTATTCAACGTGTTACTTACCTCGCCAACCATTTCCGCTAACCGATCATCCTTCCTGTCCTGTAATACTTCTCTTACATACGCCAATTTCTCTCGGCACGTATGTATTTTGGATTTAAGGTTGCTCATTATTCTCCTTCTCCTTACCGCATTTCTTGCATATATAAGATTTTGACGAAAGAATCATCCACACATCAGAGTTATTCTTTATTGATTTACCGCAATCATCACAGTACATTTCTTTCATCCTATAATCACATTTAATGCTTCTCGGTTTTTTAACTTCGGCAGAATTTCTTTGCCAACTAATTTCAGCATAATCACAGTAATTTGTTGCCCTTGACGGCAACTTCTTATTTAGTATTTTGGCTAATGATGGGGCAACACCGGCAGAATAACGATAGTGTATGCATGTTTGGCATTTACTCAACGGTTAACCTCCCCCTAATCCGTAATGACTAAACTATCATTCTTACACATAGGACACCTGTTTTCATCCCCACCCTCACCGTCATACATAAAGTAACCGCCCTGCATATTTATCTTAAACACAGCACTCTTATAGTCCATGTATCCTGTAGTGTAGTCGCAATCTTCACAGTAAATATCGACCATTGCTTTGCCCTGCTCTTCAATCTCTGCCTCAGTAATGTTATTTAGGAGTTGATTGCTCAACGACTAACCTCCTTCAAGGTACTACTAACCACGACAGACACATGTTCCGATCTGCCATCCTGAGCAATATACTTCGCCCATTTCGGTATTGAGTAGAATTTAATTTGACTATTCACCATTACCACCCACCCCCAAGCACTTCTCCAGTAACCCACGCAAGGTTGCAGAAGTTTCATTATCCCACGTACTAAACCACAGTAAAAACTTTTCCTCGGCATGAGTAGGAGTAATACCGACACCTTTTAAAATCTTCACAAGGGCATTGTAGCGAGCAATCGGAGGACTGCAATAGTTTTCTATCTCAACAAGTCTTTTCTCCCTGATGCTATGCCCATACGAACACTCAGGGCAAACGATGTTGTTGTCCAACCGTGCATAATACACTATATCGCCATCAGTAAATTGTTTGCCGCACGACTGGCAGTTACGAATTGGTGTTGTTTTCATTTTACACCTCCAATTCACCAAAACATTTCTCGTATTGGTCGCATTTATTACAATTCATACCCTCATATCCGCATCTTTCAGAGTATCCGCATTTTTCACAATGAAACGGTGGATAGCAATAACCTATGTCGTTGGAAACTCCTTCTGAGTACATTGCTTCGCCACACTTAGGGCATGGTTCCTGTATTACCTGGTCGTATACACCCATTCATACTTCCTCCCCACATTTATCGCATTTCCCCTCTGCCCTCTCCGCAGCGGTCAACTTTCTACCGCACCCAAGGCAGTGTTCCGATTCTGTTTTGTTGTAGTCGAAGGTCATGTTAACTTTACTTCTTCCTTTCAATAGTTATTCTAAATACCATAGAGCAGTTACTACACTTAATTTCATCATAAACAGATAATATCCCCTGTTCAATGTTTTTGTCTGCACAATATGGGCAATACCATTCAAATGAATCTTTCTCTAAGTCGATCGGTTCAATGCGCACCAACTCGTCAATCTGCCCAATGAATGACTTGTTTTCTTCCTTTAATGCGGCAACTTTGCGTTCTAGTGTCTGACTGTGCTTCATAAGTTCTTTGTATTTCACTCTACTTCCTCCCCTCCGTCAATGATGCGCCTAATCCTCCGCAACTTACCAAGAGTGATATTGTTCTTATAAGGACACCCAATCTTCCTCTCTATGTATCTTAGAACGGAAGTAAACTCCTGCTCATCAAGATACTCCTGCATTGACAGGCATATCTTAAATCCAGGACTATCAATGCACCTAAGAGATTTAATCTCACATTTGAATAGTCTAGAAGTGTTATTTATAGCAATGTAAAAATAACTCCTTCCAACCTTCATAACCTCATATTCATTCGGTTCTTTGTTGCTGCTGTAGTGGTCTTTCACATAAACCCTCTGACCTACTTCCATTAGTCCTTCTCCCTCACCTTTAATTTACTAGCAATATCAATCATAGATTTATACCAATCACAACTATCTGTAATAGCGCAATCAGCACAGGCATGGTCACTTCTCGCCCTAACAACACATGGTGTCATGACTAGAAAACTACGAACAAGTTGAAAGAAGAATTCGTTAGAATCTCCCTTCTTATTCTGAAATACTTCAACACTACTAACAATGTCAACATACTCCCTAACTTTAACGATAAGAAACTGCTTAATGCCACCTGCCGCCTCAACATCTTCCTCCATGTCACTGTCGGAGCTATAGACTTCATATCATAGGAAATTTACTATATCGGCAAAACCATTTGTGTAATACATGAACTGAATACCTTCGCCGCATAGTTTTGGATTATCCTCGCAAATCTCGGAGTTTAATTCTACAATAGCATCAATAATGTTCATTAACTTTCCTCCTTCCTTCTTATTGCTAACTTTTCACCCCAATTAGCGCAGGTATCATAAACGCCCATAAACAATTAGCATTATGCGTTAAATATGGTGCGGCAATAACGCAGACACTAACACCAATCCATGCAGTAGCAAGTGTTCCGTATGGGTTCATTGGTTATCATCCTTTCTATTATCCAACCATTCATCAATAATCCGACGAATTAACTCTGAAACTTTTAACTTCTGCTTACATGCCTCCTTCTTTAATTTACCGTGTCTTTCATCATCCATAAAAATACTTCTGCGCTTCAATTCTGCTCACCTCACATATATTATATACCGTTTAGACATACAATGCAACACTTTTCTACCGTATCCAGCACAAAGTTACTCAAAAAAAATAACCCTTTCGGGTTACAGACTTTCCTATTCCCATTTAATATCAATCGCATCTAATACTTCATCGGGCATATTCTCGGCAAATACCTCGCATATAGCAAGTAAAGACATACAAACATCCATTGCCTTGTCGAATTCCTCGACGCCATTTTCATAGTCAGTATCAAGTTTATCTATTTTGGCATGGAAAATTTCAAATACCTTAGAAAAATCTTCTCTTTTCATTAAAAACAACTCCTTTTAAATTATTCGTCATACTGATCGTTCTCCATTCGTTAACCTATTCGCACCCCTACACACCTAAAGAACGGATAACACCTTAAAAACCCAGCAAATACAGCAAAATGGACAAGCGTAAAATTCCGGTATATAATCAGGAGGAACGACGGATTAATGGCAGCAGCGCGAAACGTGGACAAGTTGACTGACCGACTAACCGACCAAACAACCGACCGACTAACTCGTTAATTAATGAACTTCCCAAAGTCAATTATCTCCTGCACCCTACTAACAATAATATCCAGTCCTAAGAACACAACTAATAGCAATATCATTTGTCCTATACTTCTCCTATTTGTCACCTTACAGACGATAAAACCAATTAGACCAACCAACGCCAACAGCATCAACTCAGGCAAACACACACATACAATGACAAAAACTATAACCTGTATAATAGTAAACATAGCATCACCTACACAAATATTCTTGATACGTGATCTAATAAATCTAAGGCAACCCCGATAACTAATATTATGGCCAGAAAAGTTGCTACTATTTTTATCACGGCACAAAAGTTACCCTTGCCAACAGCACCGGCAACCATTTCAGCAACCCAACTCCCTACCGCTATTACCATGAGAATGACTATCTTGTTACCTACACCACCCCAGCCAAAAGTTTTAGACATCGTATTTCGCAAACCTTCCGACAATGCAAACGCAACCATTGGAGATAGTAGTAACCCGATTATTGCCGCAATATACCTCATCCCAGCACCTCCCGGCGTAAATTTCCCACAAGATAACTTCTAAACTCCAACCCGTTTTTATTCTCCGACTTAATCATTTTGTTAATTTCCTTTAACTTTCGCTCGTCGTTAGTGACTATTAAAACGGCAGGAAACCGCTTAGTATGCTTTACCCACCATTGATCTGGTAAATTATCGTACAACTTATTATATTTCCGCACCTTATCAAACTCGTTACCCGGATGATGAATGTCCATTTCGATAAACAGAAACCTAAACTGACCCGTGATTGTATTTTTAATAGCAATAAAGCAATCTGTAATTAGTATTTTCATGTCATAATTGAAGTCTACGGAGTAAATTTCCTCCCATGACTTCAATTGTCGCTCTATCCAGATAACCGCCCAATTAAGCAATACGGTATGCTCTATCTGTTTAATTTCCTTCTGGAAGTATGCGTATGGTTCTTCTGGCGAATAACGGAAACGTCGTAACCTTAACTGATCGGTCAACCTCTTTAATCTTTGCTGACATTTTCTTTTACCAGATGCGGTCAATGGGAATAGTAATACCTGTACCTGTTCGGCGTTAAGACATTTATGACTACCTACGCGCCATGCTATTTCGTTATCGCGGCAATAGCCGTGTTTTCTGTGAGACATTGCACCACTCGTTAAAAACATCCATATCCCTGCCTTTCAATAGATTTTTTGCCTGTTTGACTGGCAGGTGCATTGTCTGTACTTCCTTGGTATCCATACCAAACTTATATATCGCCCTGCCTTTTATTCCCGGCAAATGTGCGGCAATAGAGCAATTTTCACCTAGCACCATGCGACTATTTAATTCGTCGGCAACTTGAAAGCATAACCTCGCTTGGAACATTGCCCTTGTGTCGCCCGGCAAAACCTTTGTTGACGGTCTTTGTGTTGCCGCTATTACAGATATTCCAACCGCCCTAGCAAGTCTGGTTATGCGGTCAACTAACTTGATTGTATCCTTGCAAGATATTTCTGCTAGTTCGTCAATCACGACAACAATAAATGGTAATGGTTCTTTCGCTGTTTTATTGTAGTCTTGAATTTTAACTACCTTTGCCTTTTCTAATGTCCTTATACGCTGCTCCATGCCTTTCTCGACAGACTGCATCAACAATAACGCTTCTTCCTCTGTCTTTGCTAATGCCGCATAATCCTTCAAATAGGCGAATTCTAACCGCTTTAGGTCAATAATTCCTATTCGTGCTACTGGCAGCAATGAAGCAATAAGGACATGCAGAAAGTTTGATTTTCCATACCCCGGTACTCCGGCAACAAGTAGATGCGGAGATTCTTCAAGCGGTAGCACTTCTAGTCCCTGCTTGCTAATTCCGACAGGTATAGGCAAGTCTAATTTTCCGCTATAATCCCAAACGTATTCTAACTTACTTGGTATCTCGTTAGTGTTTATGTCCATGTACAAAAACCTCCCCTTCTTAATCATTTCCACATTCAACCCGGTAGCATCCTCAAAGTAGTCTTGCTGACTTTTTAATGCGTTAAATGAGGTGCCGGGGCGCATAGTAAATATCATATGCCAACCTGTAGGAGTTTTCTTAATCCCCTTCCGTATAGGCAATATACGGGGTTTATTTGGGGGATAAAGTATGTCTATAGTGTCTAGTATGGTTGCAGGTATTTCGTTGCCCTTACGGTGTCTCCATGCTATTTTAAGGGCATCTATGCCATCGGCAAGAAGGTTATTTTTTTTCTCCATAACATACCTCCGTTCGCTATGCTGTTCGTTAAGTTTATGCGGATAGAATTTGTCCATATTGCAGGTAAGTTTTAGGGAAAAAGTTGTTGAAATTGTTTTTGCTGGGTGGTATAATACATCAACAGATCCCACCACGCCTCTGTCTAAATCAGGCGCACCATGGTGGGACGGTAAATAAGCGGAGGCGCAAAGAGTGACGCTATATCTAAGACCGGGAAGTGAGTCCGTGGCAATTCGGACATAGAGTCTAGTGACTAGTGCCCGGCAATTGCAAGGTTTGATTCCTTGCCCGCTTAACGGTTATGGGAACGAAAGAACCCTATTTGATGGACATTATTGGTCAGACATGATAGGTCTTGATCGTACCTTAAAGCGACACTACAGACGGTTGATATTAAGAGGTTTTAGCATACCGGAGTAGTAAATAAGCGAATAAAAATCTCATAAACACCCAAGAGATGCAGTATACGGCATTGATGGTGACAAAACTCTCCAACGTATCTTATCTTTAAAGTGTGGGTGTGTAAGCACAGCGAACCTTGACGTACACCATGGCGCGCACTTTAAAAATAGGGTATGTGTGGGGAGTTTTGTTTTGAGTAAAAAAAAGAGGCCGACCGTGGAAGGCGACCTTTAGTAGATATACTTCGGGATTATTTATGCTAGTAAGATAATCCGGTGATACTATAACTATTCTATGCCGGAGATTATTTCTCCTGCAAACGGTATAAATATACCGTAAACGGTTGAATTTTTATTTGCTTAGTAGTATAATTGAATGACGAATAGAGGATTATGGAGGGATAAATAGTGTTACCGAAGAAATACCCCTGCAAACCTGATATTTTCGAGGCTACATATGATGATGCTGATGGTGAAACGGAAAGCACCCAAAAGACGGGACTGAACTTCGGTCAGGCGCTGGATGCTCTGAAAAAAGGTGACTGTATATCAAGGAAAGGTTGGAACGGCAAAAATATGCACGTTAGTATGCTTAGTCTATATACTGCCGACAATGTTCCGATTGATAACAAATGTCTCGTTCTATTTAATGTCAACTGTAAATACAACACATGGGTTCCGAGCATAACCGATCTGCTTGCCGATGACTGGGAAGTAGTCAACCAACAACACACAAACTCTCTCTAACTGAGGGAGTTTTTTATTTACCCATAAACTGTATACAGTATTCTTCTACCGTAAACAGTTGCAACACAATTAACTCGGTGGTATAATATTCACATCGAACCGCTACGCCTCTGTCTTCGCGTGATATGCGTACATGGCGGTTACTCCGATAATCTGAGGCGAAAGGAAGTGAATACCTCCGTGTGGAATTAGCATTGTTATTGAATCTAGTAGTAGTGTATTCCGTTGAAAAAATTTAGCCTTTAGATGGACGCGAGAGCGTTCTTTTTTTACCCAAAAAGCAACTGTGGCAGACAGGGAATTAATTAGAATTCGTGGCGAATCAGCAATAACAAATTCAAAATTAGGATTAATATGAAGTTAGTCCCTCCGTATTGTGAAGTAACTCAGTTGGTAGAGTGGTTGACTATTAATCAGCTTGTCGTAGGTTCGAGACCTACCTTCACAGCCAGTAGTCCCTATGAAGGACATGACGACAAAACTACCTTTTAGATTATACTAAGGGTAGTTTTGTTTTTTGTCCAAAAATAAAAACCCGGCAACCGAAGTCACCGGGGGTATAAAAATTAATTCTCGTATTTTAGTTTAACCACCTAAGACATTAAATATTCCACAAACGGACGGTTAGTTTTAACTACTCCGTCAATCAAGTAAACCCTTTCGACTAATATATTAAAGGTATCCTCCCCGACACTCTTAGGAGTATAGAAATCCTTCTGAGTTCCGTTAATCTTAACGATAAAGTCTTCGCCGACTATCCATTCTGTATTACCACTAACCTCCTGTGTAAGCGCATTTTCAGCCTGTTTTAGCGACTCTTTATCCTCTACTGGTACATTTACTATAGCAGGCAAATTTAATGCCTTAATTGCGTTCTCGATAGTGCTATTTACTATCTCGGATACCTTTTCAGAGGTGAAGTTGATACCGGCATGAGATAACTCTAATTGCATTTTCTTAACATCGAAGTGCTGTGCAATGAAGTCACTTGCTACCTTCTTTATAATGTATATGAGTGACGGTATTGCTGCCGTTGCTACTACTTCAAGTGCTACCGTTGCTATGTTTTGATAATCCATTTATGCCACCCCACTTTTAGTTTTTAGATTGAACGCCAACACCATGCCATAAGCGATCTCATTTGCCAACTTACTAAGAAATGCCGAATCTTTTAGTTTATCAGCATCTTTCTTGGTATCGATAAAACCGTTCTCAATCAACATGGCAGGTATACCTTTCTCCTGCATCTTCCGCAACACATAGAAGTTAGCACGTTTCTTGCCCCTGTCCGGCATATTGTTCTTAGTAAATACCGGGGCAGTATTGTCGTGAATAATGTTACGTATCAAGTCAGTTGCCCTGCTCGCGTTGTTGTGTATGAATGACTCAAAACCAGTTCCACCACCTGCGTTGGTATGGATGGATAAATAATAATCTGCTCCCAAACGTATTGCATCATTGACCGGACCGCTTAACTCGGTATTCTTATCAGAGTTCGGATTAGTACAGGATGGTTGGGATATAGTAACCTCTACATCGTACTTAGCGAGTTTATCCTTGACTAAGTTTGCAACCGTCCAATTAAGTTGCTTCTCTTGCAATCCGTTTCCTACTGCTCCGGGGTCTTTTCCACCATGACCGGGATCTATGACTATTAACATGGGTTATTCCTCCTATTGTCGTTTTTTTAACTTGCTGGTAACTTGCAAAAACGCTAAATTATACTACCTAAATTTCTTTCTTATCAAGGTCAATCGCTTCTCTCCGATGCCCTTAATCGCGTCCAGTTCGTCCACAGTGACGGGTTTATTCTCCTGCCTATACTTGATTATCCTCTGCGCTGTAACCTGCCCTATGCCCTTTATGGACACTAATTCGGCGGTAAGTTGTTTGTCTGTCAACTGGTTAATGTCTAACTTCGTATCTTCCGCATAAGATAACGAAACGGAGAAAACGCAAACAGCAATTATAAGCGCAATAACAATGGCTAATTTTGAGTTAACTCTCATTTTATTGCCATCCCACCTAACATGCCGCAAATAGATGTTAATGCGGCGATTAAAAAAGTTGCCCACACAGGCAACCTGTTCTGAAAATCCTTTCTCATATCTTCCAATTTATCAAGCACCCCCGAAAACGCTTCCCTGTCGTCGTCTTCATGCTTCTTTTGATATGTCTCTAATTTTTCCAAGTTGACGAAAAGCGTTTTTACTTGCTCCTCTAGACGAACATTATCACTCAATTCAATACACCCCCTGGCGGTATCAGTATTGCTTCCCTGACCGGGTAATGGTATCATGTCCTTGCAGACACAGGGGTAACGTCCCTGTAGAACCGCTTCCCTGGAGGCGGTGTCTGCACAGTTTATCACCTCATTTCCGCAAAATAAAAACACCCCCGAAGGAGTGCTTATATTGACTAACTAATACCTTACAATAACTGCATAACCGAATCATTCCACTTTATCTGATAACCGCTATGACCGTTTCTTTCGTATGGAAATTCTTCTGCGTATTTTCGACCTTCCTCAGATAGTCGCCATTGTTTCTCTGTCTTCCTATCTCCGGTTTTCTTTGATGTGCGGGTATACGTATCTCGATACTGTAACCCAAGACTTGAAAGTTTCTTATTCATATCTACCGCACGGATACCGCCTATCTTCAGTCCCAACTCAGTAGCGGTGTAAATACCAGTTTCATGTTCTGCGGAAGGTAGTGCCTTCTTGTATTCTTCCATAGACTCACCAGTTTTGCGTTCTATCCTATTTATGGCTATAGAATTTGCTATTCCTGGTTTTATTCCAGTCGCATCAGCAATTAGTTTTGCTATGGCAAGTTCGTCCTCAATTATTGGTGCTATCTGTAAATAGTTGTGTCTGCCGGTTGTCAATGGATATACGATTTCATCCCTCATATGAAAATATTCATCCAGGATTGCTTCGTACTTGTCCCACGCAAGATCATCGTCAAAAATCTTTAGGAGTTTGGCGTAACCTCTTTCGGATAGGAGGTAGATAGTTTCTGAGCGATTAACAGAATTTTGACTCATAATTCCGTGGTCGACCAAATTGACCTCGAAATTAGTTCTCTTTAAATCAATAATGTCTATACCGTCTTTGAATCTATCTCGGTTATTATTAATATCTTCGTTAACACGTTTCAATTCCCTGCCGTGAATTTCGGCAATAGTCTTAGCCAACATTGCCTTCTTATCTTCACCGAAACCGCCTGCAATTTTAGGAACACTGACACCGCAAATAGTCGTCGTACCAACTAATCTCAAAGTTTTATTCATGCTACTCCTCCAACTATTTTATTTAACCGCAACCCGTCACGCATACCCTGCTCATACGCCAGACGAGTTTCGCATATCTGTCTGTTACTGTAAGCGTCAAGTAGTTGTGTAAATAACCCCTGATTCTCCACACTCAACAATTGACTAACCTGATTACTGGCAATTTTCAGTTTGTCCATTGCTTCGATATACTCATCATCCTTCTGTCGTGCCGATACAATAGCATCACTCGCCCGGTCTGCACACAACTCCGCAAAACATTCTCTGAAACTTTTATCCATCTCTCTGCCTCCCCACAACTTATATCTGTGTTACTTCTAATTAAAATTATACTACTCTTATGGTAGTATGTCAATACGACAAAAGTAATATATTAAAAAATAGTTGCAATTCTATAACCCTAAGTGTTATACTGAATACGGTAGGAGGTGGAAAAGTTATGGCTAAAGTAGTAATCAAAGTTTCCGAGTTAATGGGTAGGCATCGCATAAACCAAAGAGAGTTGACCGCATTAACAGGAATACGCCCCGGTACTGTTTCGCAACTATGGCATGGCACAACAAAGAGAATAGAAATAGAGCAAATCGGCAAACTGTGTCAGGTTCTCAAATGCCAACCGGGCGACTTATTTGAATATGTGTCGGACGAAAAATAACCACCCTGTTGAGAGTGGTTATTTCTTTTTAATAATTTCCGGTACTATACATTCTGTTCTGGATTATATCTCCGCTAACAAAATGATTAAGGTTATAGTCACAATCCATTTCTGCATCAAAGTATTCGTCAATTATCTCCGTTGCTGACTCAGCAGATATTAAATGTATCCCTATAATGTCGATGGCATTTTGCATCTGCTCGTCCTTCATGGCAGGATGATCTTCTTCTAATAGATTACGGTATTTAGAAAAGAAATATTTAACGCATTGAATTTCTAATGGGTCAGACGGATAAATACTGCTTTTAATTATATCTATAAATATTCTATATGACACATTGCTTTTACGCTTTTCAGTAAAAGCAACATTATATACATTATAAGATTTTTCTTCTTGATTGGTTTTATTAAGATTGTTCTTATTACTCCGCCCATATTGCGGAGGTACTTCTGCTATTTTATCCGATGTACTTCCTCCATTTTGGCGTAACTGTTGATATTTAAGGGCTGACGACTCTTTTATTGCATTATGAGCGTCTTTACCCTTCTTAATCAGGTCAATTATCATATTATCGTTGTCGTTAATTTTAAAATACCTTTTTGCCGGCAAACCTTTTACAACCACATGCAACAACTTAATCTTTACCAAATTCTTAATTGCTGCCCTCTGTTGTTTTTCGGTAATGCCTGTCCCTGCGTATAAGTCATTTACGGTATTAAAAAAGTAACCTTCATCAGACAATAACCCTTTATCGGCAAAATACTTTTGCCTTGAGCATAATTCGCAATACAGTATTGTTTCATGTAGTCCGATAGCATGAATAAGCAACTTATTTACCTGTATGTAGTTTTCGGATAAAAGCAATTCTCTGACTGTTTTCTCTTGTTGCATAAAAAATCACCCCTCCTAAAGGCGTATTCTCCTAATTATTTAATATGGGAGTGCGGATAGGAGTTTCCGCACCATCATAGGTAGCTAATCCATGATGTCCCATATGTATATTATACCACAATTATTAACAAGAAAACACCCTTTCGGGTGCTTTTTGTTTACCTAATTCTATTCAATTCTGCATCCCTTTGGACTTCCAAAGACTTGAAATATGGATCATATTCCTTCTGTAATTCCCTGTATGACCAAGAGTTTTTATCTGGAGCTGTCTGAGAATTTTTAGTGTATTGCTTGCAATAATCCTTCCACTCTTGATCCATCTGCGCTTGCAGAACGATTCGCTGCGACTCATACATATCAATGACGTACTGCCTTGCGTTCTCTAATTCTTCCTCATAAGCGGCGGCATATTCTTCTTCATAATCAGTATCATTATATGTCTGCGGTTGTACCTGCTGACTTATAACCTGCTTTGGTTGCCACACGATATTTACCGTTTGCCTTGATTCGTCCCACGATACATTCGCGCCGAATATCTCAGCAATTAAACGAACCGGAACCATTACCCTGCCGCCAATGTTTTGCGCTGACACATCAGAATACACATCTTGACCGTTGACGTTTATCCCGATAGCGGCAAATGCAGGTACAGACAGCGACAATAGAAGTGTGACCGTAAGTAAGATTAGTAACTTTTTCATAACAACAAACCTCCCTAAATTTGATTAGTTAATTATATGCAAAATCTTTGTTCATAATCTAGGGATAATTTGTCGATGAAGAAAATTATTTTAACCTATTAGCCATATAGTAAGAAACTGTTCCAACGAACCATATGATAAGTGTTTGCTTAATGACGTAGTAAATGCCCCATTCGCACGACTCCACAATATTCCAAGTACCAACCATGCAAAAAATATAAAACAGTGTTTTTAATGACGACTTAGTTTCTCCAGACCAAAACAATTCAAACCTACTTCTCATATTCATAGAGCATAACCCCTTTTATTTGAATTATACTCCATCATAGCAAAAACGAGAAGTATTATTTTACCTGACAACTACTCCACCGTTTCTTTTGACCACCACATAACCCCTGCTTTTTAGTAGTTGTATCTTGGCATATTCATTAGCACTATCCAAAATGCTTTTCATTCGTTTAACGGCGATCTCTGGTCGCATTTTTGGCGACAACTTTGAATATCCTTCAAACACCTTAGTACCCATATTTTTTTGATAGTCGGACATTTCCTGTCCTGTAAGGTCAATGCTAATAGGTTCACTTTTCTTATTAATCCTATTTACCTTAAAGGAAGAATCGGCAACCCTTGGCAATATTGAAGCGTCGCCAGTTTTTTCGTAAACATCTAAAACTCGTTGCTCAACTTCAGAAGGATTGAATTTCTTAGTAAGTCCTGGATTTATAAAAGAATTAAAGAATGTATTTCCACCTGATATTGACTCTATATCCCTACCAAGAGTATCAACCTTTTTCGGCAACGATGAACTTAGTCCAGGTATTTTCGCCTTACCTTTATTTATCACTTCTTCATACATGCTTTGACTTCTTGTTTCGCGGGCATTTTTGTCAGTTATCTTTGCTATCTGACCGCTGACTGTAGGAATGAACTGTAATGGTGCTTGAAATATAGTATCAAGTACGCCCTGCATAGTATCGTAACCGCCAACCATTCGCGTTAAACCTTGCAAAACTGACTGCTTTAAAAGTGCATTGCCACCACTTTTAATTGATTCGGCAACCAAGTTTGAGGCGCGTTTACGGTTTTTAATTCCAGAATATATATCAGCACCAACCGCCAATGCGACGCTTATTGGTTGGGCAAAATCATATGTCCTTATTACGTCACCCTTCTTAGGTTTCGGATCTTCCCCGCTTAACAACCTAATAGCGGCACTCATATTATAAGAATAAGGAGACATGCCCAAGTTCTTTTTAAAACTAGCTACGTTGGAGTTTTTATCTTGCTGCCCTGTTATAACATTACTTCGGGCAAGATCGTAACCAAGTAGAATCAACCCGGTTCCTGTTACTGCTCTGCCTATAGCATCGACAAATTTCTTTTGATTAAATTCACCCTTACTACCGCGATATGCTTCCTTTGCTGCACTAATAAATCCTAACGGACTATAATCAATAGCTTTATCCATAATGTTTCCAGGTGTCTTTGCGAATGGAATAGCGATATTTCCTAATCCCCATTCCTTATTGCCTATCCCTGCTTTTGCTCCAAGTTTGTTTAACCCTTGTCGCAAATAGATAATAGCGTTAGACACTTCACTATCATTCTGGAATGTCCTGTCTTTTGCTACTTCTAATGCAAAATCCTCCATTTCGGGAGTTGGTTTATCTGTCTTGTTAATTTTCATTTGCTGCCGCAATGCGTCGTCATATGCACCTTGAAAGAATGTTCTATCTCCGTATTGCAAACCTCTCGTTGTAGCGTTATCTAAGAAATTAAGCACCTTATTGTCGAAGGTTCTTCCGACTGGTATTTCGTACTGTCCTCTTGTAGGAGAAGTATCAACACCAAGTTTGATGTCCTCCGTAACTAATTTAGCACCTTTTACAATACCCTTTGCCTGTGTAGCAATTCCCTCTACTGAAGGTGCAAGAGTAGTTCTTTTTGCATCAATGCCCTTCTTTTTAAGGTATGCCGTTGTTGCTCTGTCAGCAATACTTCCTGGAATGTCCTTAATATTCTCAAATGTTCCCAATATAGCGTTGCCGCCAATATTTCGCGCCAATAGTGTTTTAGGGTTTAGTAGCATTGCAATTCTACGCAAAGCATCAAACTTTCTAGTAAACGATACAGGTTTTTGTTCCGCTAGTATTTTCAACATCTGCGCCCTCAATATCTCCGACCGCCGACCAGTCGCCAACTGCGCCTGCTCTGCCAACGCAACCAACCTATTAGCAATATCCTCGGTCAACACCGGCAACCCCATCTTCTCAGCAACCGACCGTCTGTATTGCTCCTTAGACAATGCGCCCAAATTTGAAAGTTCAACAATCTTCTGGTCAATAGTTCTCTGTTCTTTAGTCAACGACTTCTCGCGAAACATATTCTTCAATATCTGCGCTTTCTTCATTTCCGCTATCTCGGCAAATCTGGCCTGAATGTCCTGAGCCAACAATGCCGCTTCGTCCTTTGGTAACATACCGCGAGTAGTCAACTTTTCAGCCAACGTCTGACCTGTTTTATCAACTACGGTAAAGTGTTGCCGGACAATGTTATTCACATCAATACCGTACTGCTTGATACCCTTAGTAACCTCCCTACTTAACTGTCCCTTAGTGTAGGGGTGATAGAGAAGTTCGGCAAACATTTGGTCAAGGTTAACACCTTCAACAGATAATCCCTTCGCTTCTAACTGCTTAACAATATCCTTCTTCGCCTCTGACCATACCTGATTAAACATTTTGCGGTTATTCAAGGCGTTATATATCGGCAACATGCCATCCTTGGCAGACTTAGCACCTTCTACCTTCGGCATAGACTCTTTTGCTTTCTGCATCAGAATATTAAACATTTCTTTGACGGGGTTAGTCTCGGCACCTTTCGGACTGTCAACCGCCATACCTATAATCCTTTTCGCTAAGTCAGAAGTCTTATCGTCACGCTTCTTCTTCAACGCTTTATCAAGTTTACTGCCTAATTCTAAGGACAATACTTCGGCGTTCTTTCCGGTCAACCCACTATCTTTAACGATAGACTGAATAAAGGCGTTATTCTCTGCTTTAGTTCCTCGGAAATTCGGTGACATTGGACCAAATGCAGACTGCTCTAAGTCAAAACTCTTATCCTTCATTGCTTCGACTAATACACGACTAAGCGATCTCTCAGAATACGGCACATTAAGGAAATGCTCAACGTATGCTTCAACGTCTTTCATGACCTGCGGTATTTCTCCGTTCTGCTCCAGGATAACCTTCTTTGAATCTTCCCAAGTTTTGCGGTAGTTGTCGCTTTGCTGTAGTGCGGTTGCGATTTCGTCTAATGCGTTTGTCTTAACGGGTTTAACTTTATCTTTAGGTAATACCTCCTGCGCCTTTTTGAACAATGTCCTAACCATTTGCATCTCAGAAGTGATTGCTTTAGGCATCATCGGTTTAGTCCATTGAACGACCTTTTGCGCTAATACGGCGGCAGGGTCAAACTCTTTCTTCTCGGTAGTAGGTTTGCCGGGTTTATTGCCTTTCTTGTCCGGTTGCTTCTTGCCGCCCAATTCGGGAGTCTCGCTAACCACTTGGTCAATTGCTTCTTTGTCGATACCGTCAAATTCTTCTTGCAGTTTGCCGCTCAGATCGTCGTGCTTATCTTTAGTTTGTTTCGGTAGTTCGTTAAACGCCTTTTTGGTTTCTTTGTTTGCCTTGATAAGTACACCTTCGGGAGATAAGTTCATAAATATTTTTACTGCCTGCGCCATTTGACCGGCAGAAGTAAGTTGCTTGCCCATACTTTCAAGCAATTCTACTGATGTATAATGCTTTCCCTGTTTTTGTAGCGCATATGCAAGTTGTCCTGCCATTGCAGGTTTTAATGCCGATACCTCAGTTTCATCGAAAACATACCTAAGTGCTTCTCCTTCTCCCATGTCCTCGATAAACTTTCTTGCTGCTGCCTCGGTTTCGATATTGGTTATGGATTTATATGCGCCCGGACCTTCTGTGTAAATATCAACCAGTAGACCTGCCTTGGTATCTAAATCGGTTACAGGCGCATCAATGGCAGTTCTCTGGAATGACCGCACCTTTTCATTAGTGCCTGGGAGAGTTGCTTGCTTTTCCGGTACGGTTAACCTTGCCGCCCCAATTGTGCCGGGATCATATGTGCCTGCCTGCCCTGGAATAGATTCAGCACTACCAGTAACCTTATTCCCTTCAATTATTAACTCGTCCGCTTTCTCCGGTTTTAGTCCAATGTCCTCTGCCATAGTTTTACTGCCATAAAGTTTATCGTACATTTCCTGATGACTATCATAGATAGTGTCGCTACCTAGTCCTAATTCTTTATTCGTATTTTTCCTTGCAGCATCAATAACACCTGCATACTTATCTTTCCTCTTGATGTTCTTAATATTATCCTCAACTAATTCACTAGCAAGGTTTCGTTTAAAAGTTTCAACATCGGCAACAGGTTCTGTTGTGGTATATTTTTTACTACCACGACTATAAGAATATGTTCCGTTATCGTTTCTTGTTATACGCAATTCTTTACGCTTGCTTAATATTTCGTCGGGACTAATACTGCCATCTATAATACCGTTAAGGATATTCTCTTTTTCGGCAATAAGTTTCTCTTGCCTTTTGTCTGCTTCGGCATATGCTTTCTTTTCTTGCTTATTGTATATATCCATGACTTTATTACTAAATTCATCATATGAAGGAATAGTTTTAACTTCCGATGTAGACTTATTGCCTACCTCTGCGGATAACTCAGGGGTTTCCTGCTTAACGTCACCCTTACCCTCTATCTCACCCTGCAACTGTTCTAACTCTGCCCAATCCTCGTCTGACATATCCTTATACTGTTCTTTTGACTTAATATCCGTACCATACGCCTTGTTTTTAGCATCGACGTATTCTTTACTCGGAGGATACTTATTACCGTAAATATCGGTATATCCATCGGTCAAATGCTCGTCAATTAGCAACTCAATCCGTTTAGCAAGTGCAACATTCTCCTGCCCTGCATCGTCAATAATGCGCTGTAAAGCGTTATTAATGTCGGCATAACTAACCTTCTGCTCGTCCAATATCTTAGCAATAGTATTAGTAGTCATGCGCTTATTACCGAATGAAATGTTTTCGCCGCCCGTATTCTCGCCATAAACGGTAGTACCGCCACGCGCTGCCTTTAATGATGCGGCAAGATCACCCATGATGTTTTTAGCCTGTTCTTGAATATGTGGTTTCAACTCGGGGTGATTGTACTGCATAGCATTAACTTTTCTATCCCCGACATTCTTAGATGTTCTCTTATCTACCGGAATATCAAATCGTTTTGCCTCGGCATCAAGTTTTGCCTTAACCGCCTCAAAAGTTTCTGCCGCATAAGTCCCGTCCTTCTCAATATCCTTCGCACCATTCAAAACACTCCTGCGGTAAGTGTCGGCAGTACCGATGGGATCCGGAAACTTGTCTTTAAGTTTGTTGTAGTTTTGCTCCGCCAAGACTTCCAATTCCTGCGAATATGTTTTCTCGTTATTAAGCATCTTCATTTGCTTATCTAACTCAAACAATAGGGCATGGTCGGCATCGGGTAGTGTTATGTTTGCTACGCCCTTACTGCCACGATTAACCTTAATTTGAGTAGTAATGGAAGGTACGTTCTCTTGTGGACTAAACCGATATTCACCATTAACCTGTTCTTCCTTCCATCCCTCATATCTAGGATCGTTGCGGAATAAATCGGCAGATTCTTTCTTAGCAAACGACACATATCCCTGCTTAGCAACATCATCCATAGTTTTCTTGTATCCTGCTTCTTGTGCAGCATTGCCCAAATCGTTAAAAGCAGTTTCAATGTCTGTCGCTGTTTTATTGCCCTGCTTCAAAACAGTTCTACCGTTGCCATCAAAGGCACTAACAATACCTTCTGACTCCATGCGGTTAATGTGTCTTGCTGCCTCGGCATAACCTATTTTTAGGTTTCTTTGTAGTAATGAGATAGAAGGACTATTGTTTTGCGTAACAAGTTCAACCGCTTTATTGTAGTTGTCGCTAACTGTTTCACTAACCGCATCGTCAAAAGTATCAGCACCGCTTCGGTTATTTACTCTCGGCACATCGTTGATAACTGGTTGCTGTTTTATCTCAGGAGTTGCTACTTCAGATACCGCCTCAGTTTTAACCTCCGGAACATTAACAACCTTACGCCCAACACTAGCAGCCTTACCATCTACATCAACCTGTATAATCATCCTGTCATTTGTTTTAACGGTCGCTTCTTTGCCGTTAGGTAAGATAACCTTGTCGCCCTGCTGTAAACGAAACTGTGGGTATTCTGCCGCTAACTCAGGGTAAGCATCAATTATCCTGTTTATCCTGCCTAAGTTGGTTGTGTTCTTGACTACGTTTCTTGCTAAGTTAATGTCGGCAGGTATGTCCTGCTTGACTTTTGGAGAGGTGACTTCTTTTTTTGTTAAAGGTATCTCTGTTTTATCCTTAAACAACCTACTTACACCCTTACCTAGTCCATAGGTTGCTGCACCCAATAAAGCATTTTGCGCTGCCACAACTCCCAAGTCCTCAACTGTAGGTGAATGTCCATTTGCTGCTGCATTACCTAAATCATAGACAACGCTACCTCCTGCCATTTCTGCCGCCGTTCTTACTATCGGTCTAGTTGTCTTAGGTAATATCTTACCTGTTGCTTTAGCACCACCACCAAACAACGCACCACCTGCAGAGGGCATAATGCTACCGGGACTGCCACCAATAAAACCAGTAGCACCCCCGATAAAGTCAGCAACCATGTTTTTGGTACTTGAACCTGTGTCCGTCTTATCTGGATTTTCCGTCAAGAATCTAACTTCATTGCCTGCCTGACTAGCACGTTCAACGGAAGGTATGTCAAATACCGCCTTTAGAGGACTAACGACTGTCGCCAATCCCCTACTAATTGCCGGATTATCTTTCGCAAACTTATCGCTTATGCCATACTCAGAAGGTTTAAAGTCGCTACCGCCCGGAAGTATGCCGCCAACCTTACTATCAATTCTACTATAGGTAGATTGTTTAGGTGTAGCAGGTTTGTCTTTAGTAGACATATATTCCCTTAGTGCCTGCTTACCATCATCGTTCAAATCAGTTAACTTAACTCTACCCGACCTGACCGCTTCATATAGTTTTTGTTGAGACAATTATATCACCTCGCTTATTTGAGGTATTGCTGTATTTCTTCATCGGTTGCGCCGGTTGTAGGTGTGCCTGCTGTAGTCATAGCACCACTACCGCCACTTAATATGCCCTTGTAGTAGTTAATCAGTTCTCTATCCGTTTCGGGGTCAATACCGAAGTTCGGATCTTTCTGCGCTGCCGCTAACGCTTTGCTCATTAATGCGCTATCACCGCCGCCCAATTGGTTATATAGCGGCAATAGTTTTGCAGTTTCCCCAGCAAAGAATTCAGAAGGAGTTGTCCCAATCGAAGTCAACAACATATCAATAGCATCCTTGCTGTTTGCGCCTGACTTCTTCGCCTCAATCATCCATTCAGGATCACTCAGCAACGAACTAACTGTATAGTAACCGGGATACTTCAAACCATTCTGCATATTCTCATTGTACCGACCAACCGCCTTATTGAGAAGGTCAGCAGTAGCAGCGTTCTGTCTCTCGCTTACCGTATCCCTGCCGCTTGCATCGAGATTATACTTATTGATCTGCGCTTCTTTCGTTGCCTTATCTAAAGCAAACTGTCTTTCATCCTTCATTGCAGAATATGACGGTTGACCTGTTTCCGGATCAACTCCGGTCATATCAATAATGTCGCCCCTGCCACCAAGGGTATATTCTCCTGTATTGCGATCCTTTTTAAATGTTGTAGCATAATCAATATCCCTGTCAAACTCCGCTTTATCCGCTTCGGCAATGTCTTTGCCGTAGTTGCTCGTAGCGTCGGCAAGTCCTAAAGCGTTCTTTTGGTTTCTGTCATAAATATCCATGAGCATCTTATTCTCTGCTGCTGTTTGACTATCCAGTAAGTCACCATACTGCCCATCAAGTTCACTCATACCCATATTATAGTTTTCGCTAAGGTTCAATAATGCGTTATTTTTCTGCATTTCCATTTCAGCATAGATCGGTTGATATGATTCTTCAAGTTTACGACTCATATAGTCAGAACCGCCATATTTAGCCAAACTATATGCCTGTTTTTCTCTGTCGTTTCTCTGGTTAATGCCTGTCTTAGTCTTACTCCAACTAAAGTCGTTATCTATTGCTCTTTGTCTTTGGTTCGCCAATGTCTCTCGATTATTGTACTGCCTTTCAAGTGCGGAGAACTTAGGTTTATAGGTTTGTCCGACCATATCACTAACCATTGGTCTATATTGATTAAGCGTATCGGCATTTAAACTACCGTATGCCTTTGCCTGATTAAGCATCGTCGCTTTACTCGGATTGACATATGCCCTGTTATTCGCTGGGTTAATACTAAAATCTCCGGTATCCTCACGGTATAAAGTATCTCCCATGGTAAAACTTCTTTTACCAACGTCTCCACCCAACCAATTAACCTGTTGCCCTGCCGCTTCGCCAAATGCCCTAGCGGAAATCATTTTGTCGTAATCAATTGTTGCTATTTCAAACACCTCCTAGAAGTGTAATCGTCTTACCTGTGCTTGCATCGGTGAGTATATCTGTTATTTTACATTGTGCGGTTATTGGGGTTATTGCGCCGTTGCCTGGGTATGTCCACAAGTGAAGTGAACTAATATTTCCTTCATTATATAACTGTTCTTGACTCCAAGTGTATTTATAATAATCTCCGCTTGCATCAACCTTTACATCGTCAATAAAGTCACCGACCTCGTAAGATTCTTCGGAAAAACTAGATAATCCCAAATCACACGTACCAACAACTATATAGTTTACGCCGTTATTATCCTGCGATACTTCAATAACGTATAATTCGCCATTTTCTTTGAACATATCATAGTATGTGAAACCAATTGATGTAGTTTCAATAAATGAAAAATCTGTGGTTGTAGAAGTTACTGAACTAACTCTACCAACACCAAAAGCACTTGCAGTAAAATACGTGGTATAAGCATAAGAACCATCTACAGCGACAAATCCTATATTAGATACTCCCTTACCCGTTGACCTTTGAACGAAATTAGTACAGTCCAAATCAGATTGAGCAACATATAGTGTTGTGCTGACTCTAAAAAAATATAATAATTTATTACCTGCTCTTATTATTTCAAAATATACTCCGAGAGACCTAGCGGTAAACTGATTTTCGGCATAGTTATTTCCATAAAAATCACTAAATCCTACCCATACACCACCAATGCCAGGTCGAATATATCTAACCTCATTATGATCTAAGTCAAGATAAATCCTATATGGGTAATAGTCAAAAATAGTTTTGTAAGTTACATTTTCACCATTTAAATCAAATCTAATTACTGCTGCTTTATTAAAACCATTGTCAATGATATTGGCATATATTATAATTTCGCCGCTATAAATATGAGCAACTAATGGATAAGGTTCAATGCTGTCGTATGGCAAAGTAACAACTATTTTAGGTACCCAGTTTGTTCCGTCGGTATCTGATTTACCCAGGTAAATCGTTCTGCCAATTCTCCACACAACACACCTCTTATCGCCTGATTCTTTGTTTAACAGTACAGCATTTATATCCTTTCCCCATGTCCGCTGTGACGCTGCATTAGGCATTATGCAGTCACCTTCCCACGACACACGGCATGGACATGATAATAAGCAGTTGCTACAGCAGGTAAATTATCGCTATGAGGTGTCACGATAACGCCTGTATATACGCCCCCAGTCTGCACCAATTGAAAAGCAGGTACCAATGGACTCGGGAAGTCTGCTAGACTGTATTCTGCTGATACTGTCACTACAGGTTTGACGGTGTAACTATTAACAAAGGTAAATGTAACCGCAGCGGTGTAGTTATAAGCACCCTCACCGCTTTCAAGATAAACCCTTTCATTTGTAGGCGTACCTATGCCTGCCGCAACAGCAACCGTAGTCATGAAAACTTTCATTTTCTCCATATTGGTATCGTGAGTATCGACGATCTTTTTAGGATTCTTGATGTTAGACTGACCTATCTTAATTAGGTTAGGTGTTGTGCTTGCCATCTATTTGACCGCCCCCAAAATCTCCGCCAGAGAGGCAGATTTAAGTCCCGTTATCCTATTGGTACCGTTAACCCTGAACTGTACGTTCTGCCCCTTTACACCGCCTAAGCGTGCGTATACGCTATCTTGACTACCATTAGTTACCGTAACTACCACCGCCGCTTTCTCCGCATCCCTGTCGCTCTTAGAATAGACATTTAGCGTATAATCGGTAGTAGGTTCAACAACGAAATACATCTTCTTGAACTTGTTTTTGCGGTTAGACGAATTGACCGGACCGATGATAAACTCACTTTCTATAGCAACAGTACCGTCTAAGGTAGAACTGTCCATCTTAATAATCTTGCCATCGGAAGTACCGAATTGTAGTGTCTGCGTTCCCATTGGTTCGCCAAAAACAGTTGCCGAAGTGAATACTTTTGCATATATCCACTTAAACCATGCCTTCTCCTGAGTATCGAAAATGAAGCAGGTTGTATATCCTGCCGGACTATTGGGCAGGACTAGCCAAAACTGATTAGCAAAACCTACGGTAAATACGTTAGTGAAACTATGGTCAGCAAGCAGGATCTCGATATTATCAGAAATGACTTCTGCCGTGTTGCCCTCGTATGCGACAACCTGTTTTTCATCAGTTAACCAGAAGGCATAGTTGCCCAACTTGACCGAGCATTTCACGCCGTATGCGCCTATGTCGCCCGTTTTGTAAATATTTAGAAATGGATGTTCATCGCTAAGTAAGCGATAATAACTCTTTTTAGTTATGATGAGTAAGTGATCAGCAAAGGGTATACAATTTAGTATCGGTTCACTCGCGTCTGAAATCTTAAATATATTTTCTTCCGGCCAATAATCTTTACTTATCTGGTTAGGCACTACAGTAGTATCTACACCGCAGTAATACGCCCTGTTCGGATATGCGCTATTAGGTCCCCAAACGAAAATATGCCCCATATACACACAACAAAACTCCATGAACGGCACGTCGCCCAAATCTAAATTAATCAACTGAGACACACCAGTACCCACATCAATGTTATACGCCCACGACGTAGTGCCACCTGCCAAGATAAGGTGACTCGTCCCGGTAGCAGGGTCTGTCCATGTGCATGAACCAAAACCGTAGTTAGCGGAAGGCACGCTAATTATCTCTACCCAACTGCCAGCAGAAGTTAACCTATACCACAAACTCGTGCCAACCTCAGCAAGCATACGAGACCCTAAACTTACCTTTGCCCCCATGTGTAGACTCTTAATGGTAGTAGTAAACGGCGCACTGACTAAGGAGTAACCGCCCCTTGTGTCAATAACGCCGTTAGTAACGATGATATTCTTAGCATCTGAGAACTCGTTTATCTTTCTTGTGTGCTGTGCGTTTATGCCTCGAAATCCGTTAATATCGATGGATTGTTTTCTTGTTGCTCCGGTACGTTTAGGAATAACAGGAGGCATTACCACACCGCCTTTATCTGAAATGAATCGTTGCTATCGAGTTCATTCTCATCGATAAGGTTCTTAATGGAATTATAGAATTCCTGCAACCACCTTGAAGCGTCGGCATCGTCCGAATCTTCTGCGCTGCGGTATCGAGAAGCAATATATTTGGCTATTGCATACTCGCAGGCATCAATTAGTGGTACATTGTCGGTTATGTTTGCAACCGTCGGACGTGCAATGTAGGACATAGCATATGTGTCTGCATCATAGAAGGATATTTTGCGGTTGCGAATAGTGAAGTTGGTGTATTTAATGCCTGTCGTATCCTCAATAGGTACGCTCTCGCCGTCGCCTGCAAGTCCTGTATCACTAAAGGTAGTTGTAGTTGCTGTACCGATTAACCCCTGTGTAGCACCGCCTGTCGTGCGATATATGGCATAGGAGGATGCACCTGTTACCGCTGTCCATGAGAGGGCGTTGTAGTTTGTTTCGGATAATGTAGCATTGCCGGAGGTAGTCTTAATCTCAGTACAGGCAATTGTTTCGTTATCGTCGTTTATGGAGGTTACTCGGTATCCATATGCCGTTGAACCTGTCGTACCTTCTGCGGTTACAGTAAGTCCGGCAGGATAACCTATGCCTGTGAATAGACTAACCATGCTCACGAAGTCACTCGGCAGACTGTAGAATTTCTTTGCCGATGCTCTGAATAGTTTTGTGCTTTCTAACCATAGTCTCGATGGTATATTATCTCTTAGACACTCCCTGCCCCATAGGAGAAGATCGGCATTGCTTACCGCCTCTTGTGTCCATGAGTCAACGAGTGCCTTGCAGTTTGTTAGGGTGAATGACATTAGATCACCTACTTTATGTAAAATGGGAGGCAAAACGCCTCCCTGATTGAAACTCTCGCACCTTCGTTAGTTGACTACTCTAAAGTAAATGAATTAGACCTAAAATTTGTTACAGTTCCATTTACAGTTATGTCCTGTACTGTATCAGAAATAAAATTATCAAAAATTAAATTTCCAACAGTACCGTCAACGACTAAAGGAACAATAGTATTTCCTGCGGTATTTTTTAAATACATATTGTTTATATTTAAGTGATTAACAGAATATCCAGAAAAGACTTTTACTACAGCCGTTGAATCTGTTACTATATCAGAGTAATCAATAGATAAATCCGATATTTTTAGATATTCACAATTCCCGTCAATATGGATAGTTGTTTTGTCTGCTTGCTTTGTAATAGATGAAATATTAGATAACTCAATAGAACCCATATTACCATCACCACTCATTCCATCCACCGCAATTCTTCCCATTAAAACAGTATCTTTATTGAAAATACCACGTATGTTTTGTATTTTTATATTATCAATTCTAGCAGAAATGCTTAATATCCTAACACCTCTATATCCATTATCGGAATATATACCATCTACGAATATATTATCCATATCGCCATTTTCCATTTGAGTAGCAAAACTTGCATTGCTCATTCTAAATATTTGGTCATCAGCATTTAATGCTACTAAATCGTCGTTGGTATTTCCTTGTAAATTAATTATTCTACCGTTATAACATTTACCGTGTAAATGAACACCGTCCATATTGAGATTATTAAGATTGTAGTCATATGTTATATTCTCAATTAAGAAATTAGTCAATCTACAAAATTGAGTTCCAAATGTAACCGGATTTCTTAAAGTTAGGTTTTTAAAAGTAAAACAGGTTATTCCAGCAAATCTAAATATACCGTATAGCAAAGCATATTCATACGTGTTACTTTCATTACTACCATCAAAAATACCGCCATCTATAGATATATTTATATTGCCATTTATTGGGTCGCTATTTTCAAACATTGGTTTATTTACAGACGGTTTCATTTTTAATCTCGTATTACTCCCAAATTTAAGAGATGAGTTACTTGGTATTTTAATAGTATTGTTTATATAATAAATACCTTTTCGTTGTAGCACAAAAGTATTTGTTTGGTTGAGAATGTTCTGTATATATTCTGTAATATCCTCTCCGTCAACTGGATATGTTTGATATTTTTGAAAATATAAAAACATATTTTTATGAGAAATAAAATCAGTTATTGTACCATTAAACCATCCATTAGGATAATTAGACATAAGCAAATACATTTGATACATAGGTATTTCATTTCCAACACCAAATAAAACAGTTAAATCTATGCACCCAATATATTTAACAGAAACATTATCCCAACCATCCGTTCTTGTATCTTGTGTAGTTACCCGATAGTTAGTTGTTCCACCAGCAGTAATAATGCCGTAAAGGTATTCATAATTACCACTTCCTGTATGGTATTTTACTTCTAATCCAGAAAGTGATACTTGTACTAAGGGAGACGTACTTTTTACATTTGCGAAAAAATAATATTTATGACCTGTTGTTACTGGGACTGTAGGACTACTATATCTGCCATTTTGTGCAGTAGCTAAAAATATCAATTCATTATTTATAGACGATATTAAACTACTAGATGTACCAACCCAACCAACAGTATTATTGCTTATATCACTATTAGTTATAGGATTTATGGCATTGAACTTTTTAAAATTATCAATTTCTGCAAATTTAGCATTAAATGATGGATTAAACCGCGACATAACTAATCCCCTCCCCACTCACAGAGGCATCAATCCATATTTGATTAGCGTTTGCCACATTAAAAGTAAAACTATCTTTTGTTGCTAATTCAATACCATAAACAGTTGAAGAAACAAGATTGTCGGGACTAGCGTAAATATAACCAGTATTTGTACGTTTAGCAGTTATAGTTACTTCTCTACAAGCAAAAGAAGGTAACTGTACTCTTGTCCCTGCTGTAGTTACAGTTGCTAACGCACCTTTCCCATTTATACTACCAGTTAGTACGGTAGTAGCAGGGGTAGTACCGTCAATGATAGTGTTTAATTTTGTCAGCAGACCCTTTAGCAATGCGATCTCACTTCCGGACAAAGAGGGATCTGTAACGGCAGCATCTGCTTTACTACCAATACTGACTATTGTTCCATCTTCTGCCCTTACAGGAGTTACACCAACGCCGATAAAATACTGCTGAATTTTAAAACTTCCCTGCGCTGTTGCACCATTAACGTACCTAATGCGAACATATCTGCGAGTCAATACAGTCCAATCCCTAATTACCTGAACTCCTGCGCTGACGACATTTGTTGCCGTAGTTGTCCAGTTGGTTCCATTATGAGATTCTTCAAGATACAATGTACCTGACTGATCTGCATTTACCCATATTCTTGTAGAACCAATAGGTATAACTTGTTCTTGCCTATCAATTGTATCCTGTGTAAATGTTGCATTGGCTAATAATGGGGTATTTTTAACGATATTAGGTATGTCACCGTGATTAAGAACAGCACCCATAATATCACTATTAGATGTTACGACAACAGTTGCCGCTCCATCATTGTTAAGCACTAAACCCTTGATTTTATTATCACCGTCAACACCGGCAATGGTGATGGGGTTAGTATTTGCGGCAGTTGTACCAACAGGATTTTTACCTTGAATATTAGTTGCTATCTTTAACACCACCCTTGCAGTTCTTTTCGTGGTTAGTGCGGACACGAGAATTATCAAATTCCCTGCCGCACTTTCTACACGGATATTTCTTTGTTGACTTAGTCTTCTTCACCGATACAGTACGCACAACATCTTTCTTGGGCGTTTCGACTACTTTTGGTGTATGTAAAAGTGAGGATATTTTCTGCAATTCCTCCAATATGCCTAAAAGAAGTCTCTCTGTATCGGTGAAATTTTCCGGTTTTTTGGTGTATTGCATAAAGCACCTCAAAAATAAAGTAGGGGCGAATAACCCCTACTTTTAGTCGTTAGCGGAAGCAGTACCAATCAGCGCACCAGTCTCAGGGGCAACCTCACTGTAGTAGTTCTCAAATAACCAACAACCGTCAGCAACAATAGAAGCGGCAATAGTCGCCAAGTTTGTTGCAATGTAGTTATTCGCGATAATACCAGTTGTACCAGTGAGCAGTTCAATACCCGGTTCGGTTGCGCCTTGTTGCATGATGTTATCTTTTATGAGTAGATTGGTGCTAAGCGTGGTTATGCCGTTAATGCAAGCGGTAGAATGTGATCCGGTAAAGCGACAATTCCTAATGATTACATCATCAGAAGCACCAGTAATGCTTATTGCTGTTACTGCTGCCTGTGCGCCTGCACCAAAGAAACAACCGTCAATTACGGTTCCGTCACAACCTGCGTTATTTCTCAGAGCAATTGCAAACTCGTCTGTTGCTGTTTCGGCAAATCCAAACTCACAGTTCAAGACTTTTGCATAGTCCTTGCCTGCTTCAATATCAAGTCCAACCGTTACCGCATTAGCGGAAGTCCTGAATCTGATATTACTGATAGTTATATCGTTGGCACCTATAACTACACTAGCGGCGGTGTTGTCAAAGTCAATTGTAGGTTTTAGGGAACCACTACCCAAACCGATAACGGTTATTCCTGCTACATCAAGGTCAATGGCGGCGGCAGTAGTTATGCCCTCGTTATGCCCTGGTGCTAACCAAATAACGTCACCTTTATTAGCAGTACATTTTCCTACTGCTGAGTCAATGCTTGCCAGTGCTGTTGCCCATGTCAGACCGTCGTTGGATGCGCTGCCGGTAGCAGAGTCAACAAAAAATTGGCTGCCGGGTTCAAAGTTAAGATACATTCTACCGAGTGCGTCTGCGATCACCTTTTCTGAACCTGCCTTACCTACTGCTAAACCGTTAATGCCGGATACTGCGTTAAAGTGTGAATATTGCATTTTGTACCTCCTTGTGGGAAAATTAAAAGACACCGTTAGGTGTCTAGTTTGACTCTAATATTGCATTTGCTATTACAAGTACGAATATTTCCTTATCGGTCTTTTTCATCCTGAAACCCTTACATTCTATCGGTCTGATATTAAAAACTGCCCAACCAAGTTTTGCGTCCACAGTATTGTCACCTATATCTGAATCAAACACCAGGCAACAATCTATAAAGAACGGTGCGCCAATTCCATCTAACTCCCTGCCGGCATTATCGAGTATTACAGATAATTTTCTTACCTCATTTTGTCTACAATAAAAAGCTACATACGGTAAACGGTGGATGCCTTTACTATGTCCCTGACAACTAGAACAGGTTTCCATGAAATTAGTTGCGTTCATCGCTTCAACTATAGGAAGGATACCCTTATCAATTTGCATTTAATAATTCCTCCTTCCTACTTGCTATATATTCAGTTAGTTGTTCTTCGGTAACATTCCAGCATCCGCAAACATTATGCAGACTTCCGTGATACTTGGTATCGTGACAATATTTACAAAGAGTTATGCCATTACTTACTTCCAGTCTTAACTCTGGATAATTTGCAAAACCCTTAATATGATGCGCCCTTAAATCCTTGCCTTTTCTACTTCCGCAACATTGGCAGGTGCGATTATCTCTTTTAAGGACAGAAATTTTCCACAAAATATATTTTTTACTTTTCCTTATTCTTTCATATTCAGGGGCGTTTCCTGTCCATGCATAATGATTTTTACCTCTCGGTCTTCGATCTTCGGCGCAAAACGAGCATCCATCACCCTGATATGCAAAATTTGCGAATTTAACCCTTTGTATCTTGTCAGGATGTTTTTCGCAAACAAAATAGGAAAAACTATTAGTGCCCTTGTATTCAGGATTCAAAAGAGTATAACCGCGCTCCGCGTATTCTTTCTCCCAATGTTCTAATGTATATTTTACCTTAAATTCCTCTACCTTTTCCCTGCCACAATAATAGCAACCGCATCCAGAATTGAAGTCTGCCCATGATATTTGCTGTATTCCTTTATCATTATGCTTTGGACAAATGTACGCGAGTTTTGTTTTGTTGCCTTTATAGTTATTTTTATTGGATAAAAGAATATAGTCTCTATCTAAAAATGCTTTTTCAACATCCTCAAAATTTAACCTTCTATTTTTACCCCTATATTCATAACTGCAATAATAGCAACCAACCGACAATCTAAAATTGTCCCAGCGAGTATACTGAACGCCTTTATCTTTATGCTTATTACATATATATGGAAGTTTTTGCTTAGTATTTACATATTCTTCCTTGTCTATAAGCAGAATACAGTCCCTTTCCTTAAATCCGTTAAGTATATCAGAAAAATTCTTCCTAAACATAGCGCCCTTTTGTTCCATAAAATACTCCTTTGACTTATTTATGTTTTAGTGCTATAATTCTATTATACTATTATTATAGCATAAGTATAGAATTATAGCAAGCTAAAAGGAGGATTTTAGCGTTGAAACAATTAAACATTAGATTAGATGAAGAATTGCTCAAAACTGTAAAAAAGGTTTGCATTGACAAAGACATAGCAATTCAAGACGCAGTTAAAATTGGCTTAGAATTATGGTTAAAGGATAATGGGGGCAAATAACCCCTATTACGCCGGAATTGAAAACTGGAACGGGTGAAAAGAGTATGGGCCTGCGCTAAACCACATAATAGAACCAAGTTCCCACTTCTGATTCTTCCAGTCCTTATTACTTGTTACCTCAAAATCCTCACCTGATTCAAGACGATTAATCCACTTCATTGCCTCTTTTGCTCTTTCATAATCAATAACTGCCCACGGTTGACCTGTTTTTCCTGCTTGGCGACGGAAGTTTTTCCAAACCATCAATTTCATACTGCCATTGTAAATATTGGGGTTGTTGTCGCTAGTATCAACCTTACCTTCTCCACCAATCAACTCCAAAGCCTTCTTACGCAAAGCTGTAGGCACTACAAGGCAGTCAGGCTGGAGGTTAGCCTCGCGTCCGTTCTCGTCTTTCAGGTCAAACATTTTTTGACATAAAATTTCGAGATTCTCCTCATTTAATTCCAAGGATTCCAAATTATCCTGTGTGGTTGAATAATTAGAAGAAGTCTGAGCATTGCTGGCAAGAGGTAGTCCGTTAGCAGTTCTTGTCCAATCCAACACGTTTCCATCAACCGAGAAAGAAGTCTGATCTGCATAGGTAAAAATGCCGGCAGCGCATCTTTCGCGGAACCTTGCGGCCTCAATAGCAAAGTGAGAAGTGTCATTTTGTAAGTTAATAAGTTTGATATTGGAAAGGGTAAACCTGTCATAGGCAAGTCCCGCCTCCCATGGCACCGGGGTCCACGTCCTGGCAGATCCGTCTTTAAGATCGTAGTAGTTAAACTCACCCTGCCACTTATTGAATGTTACCTTACCTACCTGCTCACTAATTGCCTCAGAAGGGTTGTTGCTATTTACTCTGGAAAAAAGCATGGGGATCATACTTTCTTTAATCGAATCAACATACTTCTGCTGCCAATATTCTAAGATCGGTACTTCATATAAACCCATTGCCTTTTGAAAAGCACCTGTGTTTTGGTTATTTACAGTCATTTACTGCACCTCCGAATTTTTTTAAAAATAAAACAGACCAACCAATTAGTCGGCCTGAGTAAAGTTTTTAAGTGCAACGCACTTAACCTTTTTGTTTTCCGTATCCTTATTAATGACAACCAAGTGACCACCAGTAACGGTTGCCGCATCAACATTATCACCGTTTGCATCAAGTACGGCCAATTCAAGTCCTTCTATAAATGCGGCATCAGCGGTTCCGGTATAGTCTGCCTCGATAATGTCGCCAGACTTAACGAGTGCCATAGTGCCAAGAACGTCAGTACCGGCAACAGTTGCCTTAATACAAATTGCATAAATTCTGTCTGTTGTTGCCGCCTTAGTCCATCGTGCTGTAGTTAATTTATAAGCACGCCCCACTACAGCCGCCTCTGCATCTGTCATGTAAAAGTGATCAATTATCTTTACTTTTGAATCACCAGTGTCAATATTTCCTCTATGTTTTAAAGTCATTTTGAACCCTCCAAACTATTTTTTCTTTTGCCTACCCAAGACACGTTTTTTAATCTGAGCATCGGTATCATTGGGAAATAGATTTTTCCAGACATTCATCTGTTCCGCGCTCAAACTAACCTGAGTACCCAAGTCGGTACTATCATTCGACTTCTCAGTACCCAAGTGTGCCTTACTGCCAACCTGTTTAATAACCTTCTGCGCCGCCTTCTTCTGCAACGCCTCGGCAATAGCATCCTCATTAGCAGTTAACCACGCCGATTTTAACGGCATACCGCTATGCACCATATCAACGGTTGCTTGGTCAAGTGCGTCCAAGTCCGGCACAATATCACCGTATTTACCCTTTAGATAAGCATGGTCCTTCACGATCTGCTGCTCTGCCGCCTGCCTATTTCTCAGGTATCTTTCCTGCTCTAACTGTTGCTTATTGGCGTTTAACTCTGACTGCATCTGCTGAAAAGCAGGGTCTAACTTCAAATACTCGTTAATCTGTGCGGCAGGAAATCCCTGTTCTTCTAACTCTGCAGCAAGTTTCTTCCTTTGAGCGTCCATATCTGCCTGCAACTGTTTCTGTTGCTGTGCGTTATTCTTCTGCTCAAAGTCACGTTTCCACTGTTCAAGTTCGTCTGCCTTACGCTTTGCCTCTTGCGCCTCTCTACGCATCTGAGCAAACGCCCTGTTCTGATCCTGTGTCTGCTTCTGTTTCTGCTGTTCAACGACCTCAGCATCACTCATTTGTTGAGTGCCGGTTACGTCCCCGGTATCGGTTTGTTCGTTAGTATCAATGTCTGTTTGAGGATCAGCGACTACCTCAGTGTTTACGCTGTCATTGTTTAATTCTTCTGCCATGATTACACCCCACGTTTACGCTCGCCAGCGATATATTCACCGTCTTTCCGGCGTGTCCGTTGTCTATTTCCAACCGTCACCCTGAAGCGGAGCGATGTTATGTAGGTAAATAGGAAAAGCAGGTTTTACCCTGCCTTAACTATTTAACAGCACCGTTGTTTTTACCGGGACGACTGCGTAAGTCACCACCGCGGATTACTCGAGTCGCATCAGTCTGTCTGCTTCCTGTATTTCCGTAAGTGAAGGTGCCTGAACAAGGCATAGGTTTATCGAGATTTTTGGCCACTAATATCACCTCCTTTCAATAAAAAAAAGACACTCTATTGAGCATCTTTTGTAAATTTTTTTCTATAATCTATTATTTTGTTGTTTTTACTTGAATTGCAATTTTTACATAATGGTTGTATATTGTCTATGCAATTAGAACCACCCCTGGATAGTGGTATAATATGATCTACTGTTAATTTTACTTCCAATCCGCAACAAATACACCTATTACCACATTTACTACATAAATCTATCCATTCCTGGCGAGTATAATTTCCAGAAGCGTTAAGTAATCTATTGCGATACCTTTGGGCATATATTTTTATCTTATCAGGATTTTTTAAAAAATATAGTTTATTATATTTATATCTTTCATTAAAATGATGTTTTCGATATAATTTATCACTTTCTCTAATTTTGTCCTTATTTTTTGCCCTATAGTTATCACAACACTTCTTTTTTACTTCTGGATTTTTCTTATGGTATTCACTTGTTTGCCTTATTATTTTCTCCTTGTTTTTCTCATAGTAATGTTTATCTATTTTCTTTTTGCAAACTTTACAAACATTACTACATCCATATTTTCTTCCCCTGTTTTTATTGAAATCGGAAAACAATTTCCACTCACCACATACCGTACATGACCTGCCGATAATTTCTTCCTTCACAAAACATCCCTCCTATGCTATAATTATAGCAGAATATATGTAATATAGCAATCTATATATTGCTATAAGGAGGTTATTTTATGAAACAGATCAATATAAGACTTGATGAAGAATTAATTAAACAGGTAAAAAGAGTATGCATCAATAACGGGATGACATTGCAAGGAGCAGTTATGATAGCACTTAAAGATTGGCTAGATAACCAAAACAATAAGACATGATATTTCCTTAATTTAGGCAATAAAAATAGGGATAGAGCATATCACAATACCAATAACGGCACTCTGATACACCCTATCCCTGTGGTTTTCCTACTAAGGATTGGTTATTTAATTGATGTTTCTTGTTTATACCTATCAATCCAAGGTTTAATTTTGTCATAAACAGGTTTAGGCATTGCTGTTTGATAAAAACCATTTAAAACCATTACGTCGTGAACCATTTTACTGTCTGCGCAATTTTCAACCATCCAATCATAAAAAGCGCAAGATAATTCATATGCATGGTCAGGATTAATTGAATTGCTTCCGCTTAACAAGTAGGATAGACTAAAACTATCTTTAAAAATTTTCATCATTTAAACACCGTCCTCGGTTATTTCTTCTTACCGTAACCCTTGCCCATGCCCATTTCCTTCTTATCAGACTTAGGCATACCCTTCATGCCCTTTCCTTTACCTTTACAACCTGCCATACTTATCACCTCTAGTCAAGTTTAATATCCTTGGTAGGACTAATCATAACCGCCCTGCCGCCCTTCACTTTGACGGTAAGCGTTCCCCATCCTCCAAGGTTGCGCAATTCTTCGATGATTTTTTTTTCTTGGTCAGTTAGTTGCATTATTTACCTCCGCTGATTCAGTTATATTGGTAAAAATAACCGTGCTATGTTTTTCCTTGATGTTAACTCCAATAAGTTGCTGAAAAGTGCGATATAACGCCTTTACTACGGATTGAAATGTTTTAATTTTACCAAACGTACCGATGCAATTATCAAACTCTATACCCTTATTATACTTACAGATATATTCGTCGCCATCAAAGAACTGTAAAGTAACAAGAACTTTATTTGCTCTTTTCACATCTTCGATATGATTTTCCATGATTAATCCCCCTCGGTTCTCCGTTATTAACTCGCTAAATTCATTACCGCCTGTACCTGCTGATCTGTCGGTAACTGCATAATCTGCATAAAGGCATTGGGATCCTGCTCCTTAATCTGATTCAACTTATCCATAAACTGCATAACTGCGTCCTGCTGCAACTCTCCGCTCATAACCTCTCTATCACTTTCGAGGTCGTGCGATTGCTGCTGACGGTTTAATTCGCCCTGCTGCTTTATAACGGCAAGTTCTTTTTCATGCTGCTGTTTAGCAAGCATCATATCAGTACTTTGCTTTAGTTGCTGTTCTTGTATCTGTTTTGCCTGCTCTTCCTGCTGCGCTTGGGCCTCTTGTGCCTGCTGTATGTCCTGCTCCATCTGCCCGATAACTTCTTTAAGGTGCGGAACACCGATTTTATCAAGAATTTTCAGTATCAGCATATTGCCGGGAGTAGGTTCAAAACGTCCCTGCCCTGCAAGAGAAACAATAGAATTCATCATTTCAGACTTATTCTTCATAAATCCAACTTCTGCTGAAATCTCAATATCAAAGTCAGGATAGATTAAATCGCCGTTAACATCACGAAGCATGGATAAGCGGTTAAACTGACCGTATTTGTTCTCGCCCTTCTCTCCGGTAATGCGGAAAGGACGATCATCATCACAAAACGCCAACGCAAACTCCGCAATAGTGCGGTAAAGTGTCTTGTATGAGGTTGACTTATAAGCAGACTTAATTGCTAATTTGTTACTTGACTGACTAATGTACGCCTGCGCCTGGTCGCCTGATGTTACGCCCGGTTGATGAACGCCCAACGAGGCATCGGTTACGCCGGTTATAAGTTGCAACCATTCTTTGAATTTATCAACCAATTGAATGCCGTCAATATTTGTACTTAAATCAACTTCCTTAACCTCTCCTACGTCATTAACATGGATTATTTCAGATGTTGGGTCCATAAGTTTTCTTGCTATTTCTGTGGAAGAGGTTAGAATCTTCTTCCTGCCACGAAGGAAAGATTCTTCATACATATGGACCGCTTTCTTAATACTCTCCTGCAAATCCCAAACATCTTCCATAATGGATATACCCCAACAACACTTATCACGCATAATAAAAGGTTGATAGACTATATCCCAGCAGGTAGGTATGTAGTATTCTGCCTCAGTTTCGGTATCAACAACACGATAGGCAACATTGCCCTGATCGTCCAAACCCCTACGAACCTGTGTACCTGCTTCAATAGTCTCAGTTTTGTACGGTTCCCCGTCCTCGTCCCTACGATAAAAGAACTTTGGAAGGTGCTTAATTAGCAAATCACCAGACCACCACAGTTTACAAATATCTCCGTCGTCGTCCCGGTAGGTAGTCTCAACGATAGTATATTTACCAAGTCCAGTATCCTTAGAAACTCCGGTAGTGTCGTTAACGGTAGTTATTCTTTGGTCGCCCATAATCTCGTCATACTCGGCGTACAGTATCGACTTTTCCTCTAACATATCCTTCGTTATATCTTTCCATTTACGGAGGATATACTTCTGTGTGCGGTTAACCGGATGATGATAATGTTCCATATCGTCGCCGAAGTTAATAGACGACTTGTTAGGTATAATATCCTTCGGGTGAGGGTTACTAATCTCAATCTCACCGACATACCCAGCACGTTTGATATTATTGTTCCAGTGAACCTTTTTGAACGTACCGCCTAACTTTGAAACTCTGCGCTCATCCGACATATTCATTTCTTCAAGCGAAGGGGAGGAACTTCTCAGCACATAACCGACGTAACTCTTTAAGGCATTAACAGGGACTTCATCGGCAGCAGTAACGGGTTTAAAGTCGTGGTCAGGTATAGTCATATCAATAAGTGCTTCGACAATTAAGCGAGGGAAGTTAACAACCGTTCTCGCTTCTTTTTCTTGCCGATTGTTGACATTCTCAAACTCACGATTACCGTTGTACATATTTTCCCATGAATCCATGAGAAGATCGTATTTTTTCTTTGCCTGACGGTCAATCTCAAACTGATCTTGCCAATATTTAAGCAAGTCAAGAGTCTCTTGATCGTATTCTACAACAGGTGCCACTATTTCTTTCACCTTCTTCTTAATAGCACGAAATGGTTTTTTCCAGTCCATTTAGACACACCCTTAAAATATTTCACATATATTATCAACTTCAACAATCATAAGATTACTGTCATTAATATAGGCAATGCCGTTTTGTTTCAAATACTCTCTAAACTTATTTTCAGATTCATCATAACTTAGCGATTTTACCTTAACACAATAAGTCATTACAAATTCTTGATGATAAAAACATATATACTCTTTCATAATAACACCGTCCTCGGTTATTATTAAAAACCTACAATATGTTCCTGTAATTTCTCATATTCTTTCTCAAACGCAATATTATTTAAAACTGCTGACTGCTCAGATAAAGACATATCATCGGGAAATGAATACTTTTCATCCTTAGAGATGGGAGGTCTTGACATTACTGAATATCTAAGGGATTCGTTACTGTGACTCACCTCGTGTGGAGTATCTGCCGCATCCTCAGAGTCATTCTTGTCATGCTCTAACAACGGCAAGCAACGTATCATATTTTTACAGGTATCGAATATCTTTAGTTTAGCGGTAAAAGAAATCTCGGTTTTTATACCTTCATCGGTTATAGCGTCCTGCTTTTCCTCTCTAACCAACAGATACTCTCTTACTGCTCTCCACCCTGCCTTGCGCTCATGTTTTGCTTTTCTAAGGTTATTAAGTCCAGCACGATTCATTATCTCCCTACCGCTTGTCCCTGTCTCTTGCCGCCTATTCCACAAGTCAGGAGAAGCAACCGTATAACTAATTTTCTCGTCTTTAGGTGTCATGGAGATAATCTTTTTCGCCGCTTGACTTAATGTTAAGTCTGATTGATACAATTCACGATAAGCATATAAAATGCCATCCGGTGAAACTGCCCACCAATAACAGGCGGTCATATCAAGTCCATAGTCCAAAGAGCAGAACCTTTTCCACCAGGACGGTATCTTAAATGGTTTAACGACATGCACATCACGACGAAACTCTTTAAAGAACTGCCCTTCACCGGCAGTAAACGCCTCTTCTGGAGTCGCTGGATACTCTGCCATATAACTATGAGGTAAGTCTTTTTTAACCTGCTCATACCAATCCTGAGTACGTCTAGGGTCGGTACTCCAAGGCATAAATATAGGCGTAAACGTATTCTCACCGTTGTACGCCTTCCAAAATATTTCCTCAAATAAAGTACCTTTTTTAGCGGTAGACAACCCAATAACCTGTCCACCAGTAGGACGGTTAATTGTCGGATAAGCAGCAGACCAAATATCTCTAGCAAACATCTGAAACGCCCATTCATCCAATATTACAAGGTTTGCCGTAAAAGAACGTCCACTATCGGGACCGGCAGACATAGCGTTAAAAACAGCAGGTTCCTTGCCTTTATGATAGATAGTAATCGACAATACCGTTGAATCCCATGTAGGGTTAGGATATTGCTTCGGAGTACCTTTAACGTGACGAATCATCCACGAAGGTAAGTACCTCAGAATAAAGCAAATACGTCTGATAAGTTCCTTAGCATCCTCTTCCCTCTTAGATAGAGCAACAACCGAATAACCGGGTCGGAATATAACCCCGTGTAATCCGTAAATAAGAGATAACCAAGTAAAACCCAACTGCCGCGCTTTAAGAATAATAGACAACTTACTGTCAATAATCTTCCTTAACGCTTCCTTCTGACCGTCCCATAGATTAAGTTTAGCAACTAAGTCAGGAACATCTCTATCCTCTATGTAGGCGTATTTATCTATAAAATACTCTACACTTTTGGAGGATTTACGAAATTCCAACTCAACCTTTAAGGACGCTTTTTCCCTTAACTTCTGAGCGGATAGTTTTTTCTTTTCCTTTTGTTGATCGGTCATAAGATCACCTTGTTATTTATCAGTTAACTAAACGGTATAACATTGTAGTCAATACCGTTGATGTATGCCCATTTGACTAGATCCATGAGTTTAGGTTTGTCACATATCCAATCACTACTGACATATACCTGCATGTAACTTTCATTTGCTACCACAAGTGCTTCTTTGAAATGTTCTTCTGTTACAGAGAACCAACCTTTATCACACTCAATTTTAGGGTTGGCATTATTCAATATTTGCTTTGCCGCATCTAAATATTCAGGGCGACATAGAATGATAGTTGGTTCAACTTCATATATAGTGTCAGTGTTTTTATTAACAGAATTACGTAACATTGAAGTAATGTTACTTCTCATTAAATCACTCTGTTCTTTAGTCAACTTTAATGGATTAGGTTCAACCGTAAACGGTATACACATAGATGTATCAATACTTGACTTAGCGGTACTGTCTGATTTAAGAGTTTGATAATGTATGTCGTTGCTACACATGATAACACCTCCGTTCTCGATTAATCGTACTTAGGAAACTTAACTGAATCATTGTCAACTAGACTTTTTGCCTTATCTCTTGCTATGTCGATAATATTGTCATAACCAATATCGAGTAAGGCGAATCTGCTGAATGATATATTGATGTTGATGTATTCTCTGTCTATTTCCTCAGATACAGAAACATCTATTTCATTGCCTATCATTTGAGTTCTCTCCTTATTACGTAGTTAACTGACTTTTGGTAGTTTATGAAATGCGTAACTGTTTAGATGGTGATAGCATAAGGTACAGGTACCACCGCCAGGAGTCCCGCCAATCCATACCGGGGGGTGTTTGACCCCCACCCCCTCTTTTTGGCGAATATCCTGCTAAATACGTGCGCTCGCGCTCCTGCTCATGTATGCGCTGCGCTCTGTGCGTACAATACAGTGTCACAACCCTGCGCCTGTGAAGTGGAGCAGGTACGGTGAAATGTCCACCACAGCAGGACAATTGGCGTTTTTGGTACCAGTAATAGTACCTGTAAACAGAGAAACCCAGCAACTACGCACGTTACAAGGTTCCTGCTAGTTGACATAATATTTATTATCGGATCATGTCCTACTTTTGGGCTAATCCTCCAGCAACTTTTCGAGTTCCTCGTCCGACATCCCAGCTATGCGAACATCTACAGGGCCGCCGTCAGCGCCCG
>Ga0209727_1000211_pt1 | contig 73568 bp, 108 predicted proteins | sample RifGroC1_FD_183995 | JGI IMG/M metagenome (GOLD analysis project Ga0209727, IMG submission 183995) | Groundwater microbial communities from Rifle, Colorado, USA - Groundwater C1 (SPAdes) (version 2) | ecosystem: Environmental > Aquatic > Deep subsurface > Groundwater | place: Rifle, Colorado... | reverse complement strand
TGGGTCGAATTCTGTTGTGACTGTTCCATTGGTATCTATCAAGTCTCTATGCGTAAGACCGTTAGATGGGTTTCTTGAAGCTTCGCAAACCAACAAGAAATCTTTTGTATTGTATTGACAAACTTTCGAGAAACCATCAACAGACCAACTTCCTATCCAATCGTTTGAAACGGTGTCTAAAGTAATCGTGTCTACACCGTCTGCGACAACATGAAATATTAATGGAGTTCCGCCAACCGTATTACTTGCGTCGTCCACATAATGAGTAGCCCAATGTAGCACTCCCATAGAAGCTGTAAGGGCTACTACAGAAACCAGACTTTGTGAAGAAAAGTCTTTCATGTAGCTTTTCCAGTGGGTAGGCGTTCCCCCAGACGACCAGGTAAGACCACCAGAGATAACTTCGGTATCCATGTCAATAGAATAAATATAAATATCAAATCTATATGGATAAATTTTGTTTGGGTAGGTCTTTACCAAACTGACATGACCAATATTTTCAACCTTTTTGACTTGAGCCACATCCCATGCCCCATTTTCTGGAGACAGAGGAATCTCATCTATAAGGGTGTCCACGCTTCCAACTCCAGGAGTTATGACCATTTTCTTGAATCTATACACAGAATCGGAAGTTAGAATCTCTCCATAGTATATATTGTAATTATTTCCCACCTTTTTTATGCCAAGCCACTGCACGCCTTGAGTGTCTGTTAGTGTGAAATCGGTTCTGCTACTTCTTGTTATTGATGGGGTTCCGGTAACTCCAGTATAGACCGTAATTACATCTAAAATCGTACTACTTATTAATACAGCCGCCTCCCTCGTGCCCGGCTCGTCTGAAATCCATACAAGGGGTTCTGTAATGCCAGGACTTTCGTATCCACCGGCATTCATAAATGTAGACGACAAAAAATTCATAGAGCCAGTTACAAGCGAGGTATGAGCTACTCTTGAATTATTTGGGTCTGGCATTCTTAAATTATAGATTTTTCCGTTATTGGCGTTGTTGGGTTCTGTCATTTTATCCTGATGTTGCCAAAGTAACTACAAATTCGCTTACTGCCCCAGATACGGAGGAGATGTCCAACCAGAGCCAACTTCCAAGAGGAATTGCAGATACCGCTGGAACTGCTGTACCCGCAGTTGTAGTGGCAACCGCATCTGCCGCTAATATATCTGTTCCACCACCTCCAGCAGAAGAGCATATCTCTATATTGAAAGTTACCGAAGTTCCGCCTACGCAATAAGCATCAACCCGCAGGGCTGTATGATCTTGGGGTAGTCTGGGTCCGGGAATTCCTCCGACTCCTGGCATTTTTATCACCCATGTATATGTAGGAGAATTAGATATTGGAACTGGTGTGAATATTGGAATGTTGGGAATGTCAATTCCGGGCTGGTCGAACCCATCTTCGGGAGGTGCGTCTGGAATGGTGATAGTCTCCCCAGGTTGTCCGTTGACAAGATTTAGAAACGTAATTGATGAGAGAAGAATTTGATTTTTGGGGTCATACTGCCATGACGCCGTGTCAGGAATGTATAACTTATTCAGTGCAATCCCACGAACAGTATCTCCAGAATTTACAATAACCTGAACTGTTTCATACGGAGCGATGTCAAGATTTCTGGGAGGAATTGCCATGTCCAAACTTATGGATGGGTAACGTGAATTCTTATTGGCATATATATTACCAGTCAGAGCATTCAATTGTGTCTGATCTGCAAGTGCTAAACCCGAGTTCTTTTCCACATCTCCCCTAAACGCAGGCACACCACCTGGCGCATCTGCAAGTAGAGCGAGAAATGTGCCTGATGTTCCGCTATATGCAACTCCGCCATACTCGACATAGGAAACCGTATCTCCGTGCTTTTCTTCTATTTCAGGCTGTCCCATCCAATCCCGATTGGTTATCTCCATAACAGGAGTGAACGAGCCTGTTGGGTCTGAGTATGCCATCGGTTCAACTTCTGCGTACAACCTACCTTGACGGTCTGATGACATTGTTCCAACAAGTGTTCCACGAAGGAAACTGTCAATTGAATCGAATAGTGAAGTTCTGTCAGCGTCAAAGTATTGAATTGGATAATCTGTTCCATTAAACTCAAAATCTGTGGTATTGAGTACCGTACTGTGCCAGCGAAGGTAATGATAAATTGCCCTGCGGCAATCAAGATTCAATAACTTAAACCATGTATCGGGAGCGGCGGACGTTTCAACTGAAACTGAAAATCCAGAAGCCTTTTTCATTAGTGCTGTTATACTGGATGCTGTAAATGAATATGAGCTTTCTCTATAATTGTATTTCAAACTTCCCTTGTCAATATATCCAACGAAGAAAATCTTTTCTGCATTTGGAAAGTTGCCGCCAAGAGATTGATGTGTCCCACCATACCAGTCATCAGCGAGAAGCATGACTACCGCATTTTCGTCAATAGTAATATTGTCAAATACAGTGAATTCGGCAGAGTACCCAGCCTCGCCCCTTGAACCCGCAAGATTTGTCATTTCCCATCTAATGGTTGGAGTAGTGCTTCCCTCGCCAATCTTGTTTTTTACTGAAACGTATCTGTATGTAGTATCCACTGCGCCAGATGCAGATGTAACGATAATCCTTGTTACATAATCACCTGGAACTGTATAAGCAACATTGCCAGGGGTGTTAGATACGCTTCCTGTTGGAGTCCCTCCCTCAAATGCCCAATTGAAACTAAGCGCATCTCCCAGTACGTTGTAAATACCGTTGGATGAATAGTAGACCGTCCCTGTGCCGTTTTCAATTAGAACGGGTCTGTGTGGTCCTGCGTTTACAAAAGTACCAAGAATTGTATTTTGGTTTGTGTATGCAATATCATAGTCTTTGTAGAAGATAACATTATCTGTAACTGCTGGATCGGGAATGATTCTTGGAAAAATAGGCCATATTTCCCAATATCTCAAAACTGTAAGATGCAGGGCGTTTGACCATTCTATGTTTGAGTTTTCGCTTACTACAAATTGACTCCCATCCGCCGAGCGTATTCTTATACGCCCCACATCACTAGCCCCTGCGCTTGTTCCTACCAACATAGTCATATTAGCTTCAACGTCCAGATAAGACCCAAGCGACACGGCGTTGTAGACTATCTCTCTAGCTCCCTTTGCTATGGATGCGTCATTTACTCTGCACTTCATTACCGAGCGGGGCTGGAAGATGAATAGATTTAAGTTAGTTGTGCTTGGGCGGGTGCGAAGTAGCTCCAAATCTGGAGAAGTCAGTATCACTAAGTAGTCCTCACTTTATCAATAATTACGCGAACATCGGTAATATATTCGTTGAAATACACACCGGTTTCAGCCTCTCTTAGAACGCATCCCGAATAAGAATAGAAAATATAATTTGCATCTCCCCATTTGGGAAGGTCAAATACAACTGTTCCTGTATTGCTCACAGAGTTATATGTGTCTATGAGTTGTTTGACATCTGAGGGACTGGCGAGTTCCCACATCATTTCAAAAGTTCTGAGAGCGGGATAGATAGGATGTCCATTCCCATCAATTCCAAGCGTGTCACGAGTACCCCACGCGGCGGTTGAAGGGGGGAGAATAAAATCTGTTCCGTTGATTCCAAAAGTTCCTGATGCGCCCTGCATTTTATTTCGAGTTCCTTATTCGAGTCACAATATCCGCTGTTTTATTCAGAGTGTTGCTCACTATCCTTGATTCTAAATCAGGGGATAGTAATAATTCAATACTTATTTTTCCGTCTGCACCATTTGCGCCCCCGCCCAGAGACGAGAATATTTTATTTGTATCCTGCCCCCGCCTGTCAAGAGGAGTGAAGGTTGCCATTTCAAGTCCACCTTCACCAAAAGTAACATTAGTTGGACGATTGGCAAAGAGTGTACCCCCCTTGGCAAAGCGGAAACCTCCGCCCATTCCAGGATTATCTACTCCACCTATTCCACCAGCTTCTGGAAGTTTTCCACCTGTTCCTCCCATTGAAATTCCTGCTCCACTCATCATGGTTTGTATAGCGGCGTAGATGGCACTTACATCGGCATAGTATTGTCTGTATACAGCAACGATAGCCGCCAACCAACCTGCCGTAGTAGCATATTCCATTGCAAGATTAGCCGCAATAATTTCAAGCCTGTCCTGCATGTGACGAGTTAAATCTTCTATCTCTCTTTGATATTTCAAATTAGCCGCTTGAATCTCAAGGGCTTCGTCCAGAGCAAGTTGGGCTAGTTTATCATTGAGGTCTTGTTGTGCATCAGCGATCTTTTGTTTTCTTTCTTCCTCTGCTTGTTTGCGTTGTTCATCAAATGCTTTTTGGCGAATCCTTGCATTTTCTTTTGCTGATTGTTCATCAAGGGCGTTTTTTCTTTCAGCTTGAAGTTTGTCAAGGTTATATTGTTTGATAAGTCGTAAAATTTGGCGGGCATCGCGAGCATGAAGGGCATCATCCAAATCCATCAGGAAGTTCTCTTTCAACTCCTGCATCTTGTTCTGAAACTCTCGTTCCCGTTCTAGTTCATCCTGCCGTTCTTTAGCTTTATCTTCCTGTTGCTTACGATTAATATCTTCTATTTTTTCGTCAAAATCTCTATTGATATCGTCAATTCTATTTTGATAATTTCTGTAAGCGTCTGCGCGTTTCTGTTCATATTCAACCGTAATATCATAAAGTTTTCGCCCCAGGTCTATCGCCGCATCTTCCATGTCCTGTGCGAGTTTCAGTTGGGCTTCAAGTATTTCTTGATTAAATTTGTCCAGCTTCTCTTGCATTTCTGCGTTGATTTCTTCTTGTGTTTCTCCCCCGCCAGAAGGAACGCTATGCCCTCCGCCAAAGCCCGCCTCTCTTTGAGTGTTTGGTACAGGTGCAGGCGTATTTGGCGTAAATAATTCTGCTTCGCCTTTCCAGATTTTCCAAGCCTTATCCCATCCAGAAGTCCACGCTTCTACTGCACTATTCCCCGCGCTTTTCCAAGCCTCAAGAAAAGGAGTGCCTGACGCTATTTCTATCCACAGGGTTGCGGCCCACGCTACTATTTCGGCTGTAAGAGTTGCAAGCCCCTGAATGATGGCTTGCCAAAGATTGAAGGTTAGAAATCCAACAATTTGATTAAGGGAAATTCCGCCTTTATCTTTCCCCCCATATTTTTTATTGAGAGCGTCTTCGGTAGCCGCAAAGATAGTAAGGACTTCATTTGCATTATCCAAAGCGTTAATAAAATCGTTTGTATTGCCAGTTAGATTTTCAAAAAATGCTATAATAGCGTTAGAAGTACCCTGATTGGCGTTTATATTAGCCCATAGCTCAATCAGGTTGTCCTTTACTGCAAGTAGAGAAGTTCCTACTTCAAGCATTGTATCCGCCCACTCTTTGCTAAACTTCATCTGATTGCCGAGTGGAGTCCCCTCTAACTGCTTATTAAGTTCTTCCTGCTTCGATGATGTTTGTTCTACAAGTAGCGCAAGAATGGCTTGGAATCTGGCGTCTTTAGTAAGTTCTTCTCCCCATTTTGCCAATCCCATATTATAGGCTTTTTGGTCTACAATACTCTTGGTGATGTTGATACCCATTCCGTTGAAGAAATTGGAGCGAGCGTCCATTGCGGCGTTGATGATGTGAGCGGCGTCTACATCTTCGCGCCCAAGCATCTTATTTTTGAGTTGGATAAATGCAATTGCTTTGGTCAAATCCCCAAGTTGCTCTTTGGATATGCCAAATTCCTGAGTAGCCCCCGCAGTTTCGCTTACTATCGTCATCGCCTGTAGTTTAGACAGATACTTGAACTTGGTCTCTACATCCGTAACGAACTTATCCAGTTCGGCGCGGGTTATATCCATCCCCTTCTGCGAAAGAATTGCTTCTGAAAAATTCAGCAAAAGTAATTGCGCCCTGAAATCCTGAGCGGCTTTTATTGCGCCAGTAAAGAACTGAGTAACGGCACGCAGAGCAGCAAGAGTCAGCATGGCGGTGATCGCACCCTTGACTACGTTTATCATGCTTCCGAATGCGTTGGAGGTTTTTTGTACAGCAGGGGGGATTTCGTTTAAGGCTTTAGGTACTTTCTTAACATCTTCCGCAACTTTGGATGCTATTCTTCCACCATCCTCCATACCCTGAAGAATTTTCCCCGTACCAGCAAACAAATCTTGTCCACCCACATTTCCAAACATAGTGGGTTTGTGCGCTTTTGAGAGTTCCGCATTAAGTTGTTTGTAAATTCCAAGAGCATATTGCCAAGACCTCCCCCACGCCCTGCTGGACTCCAACACCGTATTGCTAAAAGCCTTCATTTTGATGTTATTGTCTTGAGTGTCTTTTAGCAACTCTTTCATAGTTGCCATAGCAATCTTGGCTTCAATTAGAATGTCAAATCTGACCTGTTCAGATGCCATTATTACCCCCCGTATTATAGACTTTGAGTAGACTCAACAAATTATTTCTTATCATTGCCTTAATACACAAGTTCATTATTTCAGATGTGGGTGTTTCAGAAAAATCATCACCCAACAGAAGTTTTTCAATTACCACTATTTCATCTAAGTCCATTTTGTTGAATAATTGAAGCGCAAACTCTTTCCCCGTCAGTTCTCCAATGGTGTCCAAGTCAATGTATTTGGCAATGATGGATACAAGTTTTTCAGCATCTTCGGAACTTAGCATTTCAGTATGTGCACTATTTGCACTAACTGGATTGTCTAGGTACTTTTTTACGCCTACATACAATTCCTTGCCCGCATCTTTTTTGTTTGAAAATTCTGCGCCAAGTTTCTCAAATTGACCAAGAAGTACTTTGGCGGGCATATTCCACTCTTCGCTTTTGAGAATCAGAAATTGACCGAACTCAGCGGTGTTTCCAGACAGTAATCCCCGTAGTTCTGTCAGGGCGGTTTTTGCGTTCAGTTCAACATTACTTCTTGGTACTATTACTAGTATCACTTTTTGACATTCCTTTTATGAAATTGACGTATGCAAAGAAGTCGTTTTCTCTTAGTCCTTTGATAAACAAAGTCAACAATTCAACATACGATTTTTTACTAAAATCCTTGTTATACATAATTCCAAGACATCTAACCATCATGCCATCCTGTGCCTTGTCCAGTATTTCGTCTATCTGATCTATGAGGTATTGATGTTCTTTTACAGGCAGGCAATGTTTTAGGGTTAGATACAATTTGTGAATTTTTCTTAGGTTTAGTTTTCTCTTAGTAAACACCGTGTTTTCTCATCCTTTTTCTGTGACAAGTCCAGGAATTGCATACTCTTCTGGCATCCCACTTACATCAATGATACGTCCCTGCGGCAACATATCTTTTCTAATCCTGACCTTCTTGATCGCACTTGAAATAGACGGGCGCATGAAGTAGGGGCGTTTCATGGGCTTGAACTCACTCTTCTTGGTTGATTTGTTGTAAGGATAAGCAACCTCGCTCAATCCGTACATGAACTCATCTTCAAGCTGTTCGTCTACTAATATTTCCTGTAAATGAGCTAAGGCTTCATTGACACCTAGTTCTGCAATGTATTCCAGTGTCCACCCATAAGCCTTTGCTAGGACGTGAGAGTGATAAGCCCACGCCCTATCTTCGTAATCCCAATCGGCAGGCTTTTCTTTCTGTGGAGAGCCTTGTAGAAGCGGCAGGGAACTGTCGGGCGCGAAATTTCTCATCGCCTCGGTCATATCGAGTAGTGTCTTTTGCCAATCTTTCTTTTCTAATTTCTTGACTGGAATATCAAAAGCAACAGAGAGATAAGAGTAGACCTTTTCAGGAAAACTCTCATCCTCTGTTGCCGATACGATTTTGATTTTTTTATTTTCGAGATTTATAAATTTGCGAAACCCGATGTTCAAGGTTACGGCAAGGCACTCAAATCCGATCTCACGATAACTCCGAAACGCTGGGTTGCGGGTTTCGTAGTATCTGCATAACCGCGAAGTTTCAGACCAGTGATAGCCCAGGGGTTGCCACCAGATTTGAAGTCAATCGTCCAAGCGTCCACGAACTTAGCCTTGTGGAGATGGAACAAAAGATAGTCTCCATTATCGGCGTCATAGACAATTGGCGCGTAGACCATGTACTTGCGAACATTATTGATCTGACCGATTCCAACTTTTTCATAGCCAGTTGCCACAACAGGAACGGACAGATTGAGAGGATGTCGGGAAGTGACCAGCGGGAACAACGAAAGGATTGTAAAGTTGAACTCCACATAATCCCGTCTCTGAACAGTATCCACAATACCTACGGTGTCACAACGAACATCGTTCATCGTTAACCCTTCGGTAAGGCTTACGTCTTGGATACAGCCTAATTCATAGACCGGATAGGTTGTAGTTCCACTTAGTCCCCAATAGAAACCATCTGAATCAGGATTGTTCAGCGGGTTTGCCGTGTTATCCTGAATGAAGATATATGGAGACGATTCAATATACAAATCCTCTTGGGTATCAACGTTGCCTTGCGGGGTTCCTGTGGTTAACGTTGTCATAATTAACTCCTAATTTCAAAAACTCGGTTGCCATCTTGGTTCATTCCGCCACAGCAACTTCGAGAGCCGAGCCTCTTTTCCAAGAGATACGGCACATCCTCAGTTAACACGAGAACCGATTCATCTATCTTGCTCCAGATATATTGTTCACCGCTCACGCGACCAACATAGCTCAGTCTGGCGTCGTAAATAGAATAAACAGCGACTCTTTGTGCTTTCTTAATTGTAGTCTCTTGTACTTTTAATTCAACTACGGCTTTTGTGTCAGAGACAGCGCGTTTTGAAAAGTTTGTTTGCATAAATATCCTTCCTATCCAGTCTGAACAGTACAGCTAAAGTTTGTGCTTGCAAGCCAAGAATTCACATCACTTTCGGGCACTTCCGCGGGTGATACGGACTCTAATGTCACTCCCGCAAAACGAACCCCATTGCTTGAAAATGTAAGCCCCCAAAACTGTGTTGCTATCACACCAGCGATTTGATCTGCCTGTTTTGAGGACTTCTCCTCCGTAAAGACGAGAATTGAGACTTTGGAATTAAAAACTTGGCAGTTCTTGTTGGGATTCTGCGGGGTCAGGTTTCCAAGTTTCACGCGAATGTTGGGATATACGAAATCCGTTCCCTTGTATGAATCTTCTCGTATTTCCACAGCGGAAACTAGGTTTGTTATTGACGTGTTCGCTTTTAGCTTTGTAATCCATGCGCTCTGGATGTCTGCATTTGAGATCATAAATTCTAATGTTCCTCTAAGTAATTATCACCTACTTTATGGTATCCTTCAAACATGAAAAGGAGAGAAAATGCAACATATCAGTAGTTACCCATCCATTTACGCTCTCGGTCATAGGGCTATTGCCAATTTGTTTGATTCGGATGTTCTGATTGAAGAAAAGTGCGATGGTTCTCAGTTCTCATTTGGTCGAATAGACGGAGAATTGGTATGCAGAAGTAAGGGAAAAGACATTATTTTAGATGCTCCCGAAAAGATGTTCTCGAAGGCAGTTGAAGTCATCAAAGAACTTCCTCTGCGCGATGGGTGGTTTTACAGAGGCGAGTATCTTCAATCACCGAAACATAACACGTTGAAATATTCCAGAACCCCGAAGAATTTCATTATCATTTTTGACATTAATACGGGTCTTGAGGAATATATGCCGTATGAGGAAAAACTTGCAGAAGCGGAGAGAATCGGTCTTGAATGTGTTCCCATTATGTATCAAGGCAAGGTGTCGGATTTTGAACAATTCAAATCGTTTCTTGAAAAAGAATCTGTACTAGGCGGAACACTGGTTGAAGGTGTTGTTATCAAAAACTACTCTGTTTTTACACAAGAGAAGAAAGTGGCAATGGGGAAGTATGTCTCAGAAGCCTTCAAAGAGATTCATCAGGGCGAGTGGAAAAAGTCTAATCCTAATAATAGGGATATTGAGGCGATTTTGATAGGGGAATATCGTTCAAACACCAGATGGCAGAAGTCCGTTCAACATCTTCAAGAACGGGGATTGCTTGACGGTTCTCCCAAAGATATTGGCGCATTGATGAAAGAAGTGTCGGCAGACACGCTCAAAGAGTGTGAGGAAGAAATAAAAGAAAAGCTATTCAAGCACTTTTGGAGCAAGATTTCAAGGGGAATTGTTAGTGGGGTTCCGGAGTGGTATAAAGAGGAACTGGCGAAGAAGTCTTTTGAGTAAACACGGTGTTTTCTATTTAAACTTTTTCTTGAATTGCCCCATTACCGACTCCCGCACCTCTAATAATATTTCTTTCCTCATCTTTCTACGCACTTTTGCAATAGCAGGAGAAAGATAGCCCTTTCCGTTATTGGCGGCTTTGACTCCAGGATGTCTCACCTCAGGAAGTAAAACTCTTCCCTTTTTATCAAATGCAAATAATTCAGGATTGGCGTTTGCAATTTCCCAATGAAAAGCGAGTAGTTTCCCTGACGTTTTTGGTCTTATCAATATCCTGCCATCAGGAAGTTGATGTGGGGAGCGTCTCTTTACCCTTGAATGAATACCCGAACCATACTCATAAGCACGAACGACAGGTTTCTTGGGGTCGGTAGCTGTTGCGGTAATGTCAAGTCCAACCCTCCCGTCTTTCTCCACCGTCCTGAATGTAACAGATATAAGACTTCTGAACTTGCCAAGATTTTGATTGGCAAGTTTCTTTATTTCATCGCCCCATGCGCGGGTACGCCTTTTGAGTCCTTTAATTAGGTCATCTGTCATTGTAGGTTATTAGAATGCGATTCTTCCCATCTGCGAGCCACCAATTTGATTTGATTCCTGTCTTGAAAATATCCGTTGCTTGAATTTTGAACGCCTATAACTCTAAATTTTTTGTTGTAATACCTGTCATTTACGGGAGCGGTAAATCTAATCTGATCGTTATGCTTCACCTCAATGTTTCCAGCAAATAACATGACATTGAAAAGTGTTGGAACTTGTAAGCCTTGTTCCAATAAAACTTGACTTGGCTTGGCAGGCTCAATTCTAACGGATAGATTTTGGTAGACGACAGTCCCTGATGGCACAGCCCCGCCGCTAGAATCATCGGAGGGGTACGAGAAGGAAATTAATTCACAGATGCGATTGTAACCCGCTGGCATTGATTACCTCAAGTAAAGACGCGGCAAAGCACGACGAATCGTAGAGCTTAATAGTTGCGCGATTTTTTGGCTTTTTGCAGAACTGCCGAACGCATTTCTGCCAAGAGGCACACGTTTTTCGGAATATCCTAAACTACTAAATTCCTGCACTCCGACATCTCCAGTTGTTTCGTTGGCGGACGGAAAACTCATCTCGTTCAAACTTATCTGAGCCGCCATTGTCAATGCCAGAAGTGCTGCGGGCTGAGTTGCTACACCAGTTGGCAGACCGGCTTCGTAGGCCACTTGAATCTGGTACGGACTATATAAATTTGAACAGTTACAATAGTTCGTGAGACATGAAACATCAAGATAACCAAACGTATCTTCAAAAATAAAAGCGCAACCACTATCCGATTTCAGAGTACATGCAGTCAGGTTATCTTTACTCAGGAAGTTTACTGCAAGTATTTGACTGACATATCCATAGTCTGTGACAATCCTCGGAGAGTGTCCGAAAGTCCCCGTAACAATGGTGGGAAGCAGTAAAGTTCCTAGATAAATTGTCGCCTGTTGCTCGGCTATGCGATAGGCGGCGTCAAGTTGAGCCTGAACAAAAGACCCCGTTTGTCCGCCGTATAACTGAAAAATAGAATTTGTTAAAATGATTGCCGAGGAATGTGGGTATGTCTGCATGGAGTAATTATAATCAGTTTTTACGAGTGTTCAAACTCTAATTTGGAATTAATGAAAAATCACAATAATGATGTATACTTTCTATTATGAAATGTCCATACGGATCAATCTCACGCAAAAGTTAGAAGGCTATCATGCACAAATGGAAATATCGAAATCCTTATGATCGAACCTGCGAGTTATGCGATAGGCATGAGCAGGCATTTACTCACGCCTGGGATTTGTGGCGTGTTTATAACGAGTGGAAATATACGTGGTGGGAAGAAATGTACCCGCCCTCTACCAAAGCGTGCAGCGGATTAATACCAAATCCACTCATCCCATTGAAGAGAACCCCTCCACCTTGCCTGAAAAATAAGGCTGTTCATTTGCAGTGGAAATCCTACGCCCTTCTTTTCTACCGTAGCTCCCGCGTAGTGAAATCCTTGCGCTTCGCAGTTTACAAAGATTCTTTTCCCCAACCCTCTTATCTTTAGGCATAAATCAACATCCTCAAAAGTGCCCGCGCCAAATACAGGATCAAAGCCGCCTGTTTTTCTAAACAAGTCTCTGCGGGTCATCATACATGCGCCCGTCACACAAAAGACATCTCTTGATATACAGCATTTTGGATTATCGGCAGACCATCCCAGTAGTGGATGAACAACGTCTCCTCGAATAGTTAGTCCCATGCCAATATGCTGAACTTTTCCCGCAGGTCTATTGGGGGATGTGGAGGCAGTGGGGAATAGGAGTTTTGCGCCACACACTCCAATAGTCGGGTCTTTCATGGTCTCTACCATCTTCTCAATCGCATTCTCTTTCAGGACGCAGTCGTCATTGAGAAATAGGATGAGTGGGGCAGACCCCATTCTTGCACCCTCGTTATTCGCGGCAGGAAATCCTAAACTCTGTTGTAGCCTTTTCGTGGTCAGTCCTTCAAAGAGAACGTTGTTTTGTTGTCTCTCGGTCAAGTCCGAGGCATTATCGAGAAGAATGACATTTACCGGAACAGTCTGTTTTCGGAGTGCTTCAAGGCATTCTTTCAGAAAATCCCATCGTCCGCCAGTGACGACCACGACATCTATATCTGCGGGCTTGAGAGTGTTTGAGTAAACACGGTGTTTTCTATTCTTGGACATGTGTCAATTCCTCAATTTTCATTCCCAATTGGATTGCGGGTATTTTCCACGATTTTCTCTCTATAAATTGACGGGCGGGGATGGAGTATTCTGGTTTGTCTTTGGAGATAAGCCCATCAATGACGGTGGTGGCGTAAGATATGCTCATCATCTTTCTGGTCTCATTCCCCCACACGTCAATCATCTCGTACTCGGCGGGAATTAGGAATCCCCTCCCATTTTCTAATAATTCATGTATAGCTCCCGTATCAGTGGCGACCACAGGAAGTCCGCTCGCCATTGCTTCCATAATTGGGAGGCCTAAACCTTCAGCTTTGGAACTGAGCAAAAAGCAGTCCGACATAGCGTACAACGACCAAAGATTTTCCTTCGGCATTCCCCTGTTCATAGTAACAAGTTCTTTGTTTATATCCAGAGTCAAGGCTAGGTCACGTATCTTATACCCGAATTGACTCTCTACACGAGTGACTAGAATGTGTTTGACCTTTCTACCCTTTATCTTCAATTCTGCGGTAACACACATCGCCGCCCATAAGTTCTTGCGTTCCTGGTTGTCTGCCACCGTCAGAATAACATACTCATCGTCGGCAATGCCCATGCCTTTACGAAGCCCTTGTTTCTCTTCGGGTGTAGGTACTCGCCAGAAGTTAGAGTCTATTCCTATTTCAAGATGGTCAACATTCTTGAGTCCTGCAACCAAAGCCGCCTGCTTACCCAACTCTGAGATAAAGAACACCCAATCCATTCCCAACATCTGTCCAGCCCAAGACATCGTGAGCGGGGGATTTTCCAATGGAGTAATGGCAATGTAAGGTTTCTTGTATTGTGCAAACTTCTCATAGAATGAAATCTGCATGGGAATGTCCAGAGCTACAATAATGATGTCTGGATTGGTGGGGGCGAGGGTGATTAGATTGTGTACCATAGCAAAAGCGTCATCTGTGCTTCTACATGGCAAAACCGAGAAGGGATAGTTATTCTCCTGTCCTGCATACCCAAGCCCTATAATTCGTATATCATAGTCTTTGGAAAGCAGGATAAATAGGGGTACTGAGATATTCAGATACCCAGAGCCAGAGGGATTCATGTCTGTAACAACCACTATTCTTTTCATGCAAATACCCTTTCCTCCCACTCACCTAAAATGCGGTCAAGGGAAAATCTTTCAATTGCTTTCTTCTGCATTTCAATCTGCCTGTCTTTCAAGTATGGGTCTTTTAGGTAAGCAACAGCGCACGCGGCGAATCTGTTTATAAAGTCATCCTCGGTTGCAGAGCCCTCTACCTGAACGCCAAATTCATTTGTCGTCTGGATAGCACCCATTTGAGAAGTAATTGGAATTGCGCCCGACACTTGCGCCTCCGCCACTGTTATGCAAAAAAGTTCATCATATATACATGGATATAGCAGTAATTCCGCACTTAACTGATATTCGATAAGCTCTGCTCTCTTTACCGCCCCAATATACGACACTTTTGGATGGCGGGCATAGGCAAGTTGGAAGGGCTGTACGCAGGATTTATCTATGCGATTGTCCCACAAACGCCAGTCAGACGTGATTACTAGGGATGACTCAGGAACTTCCCTGTTTATAAGTGGCCACGCTTTGTGTAACTGCATAACCCCTCTGTCTGGGATAGACGTATAAATACATCTTTGTGACACCTTTTTTACGTCATGCTGATAGTCCTGGACTCGCACGGGCAGATCAATAACCACCGTGTTTTCTATGCCATACATATCCTTGAAGTATTGAGCGTGAAAAGGTGAGATAACGACAATCTTTTCAACTTTTTGAGAAAATTCTTTGAAATCCCCAACGGTGTGCTGATCGCAGCTCATCCAAATGATTTTACCTTTCGCGCCTGCAATTCTGTAATTGGGGCTTCTAAAAACTATAAGATAATCCCTGTCCTCGGACGGGTCAAACTCTTGTAGTGTTTTTTGCTTGAATGGACTGGCATTGGCTTCGTCTGGATTGTTGTAGAGCGTTACGTCATATCCCCGATTGTGGAATCCCTCGCAGATGGTCAATAGTGCGTTTTCAGCCCCCCCACATCCGAGCCTTCCATCTTCTCCCCATAAACTTTTCATAGTAACCCCAAGAGGCGAACCGTCATTAGCCAAGAAGTGTATTATTTTTTTCATAGGGCATCCGTAATGTGTGACCATAGCTTACCCTTGCATATACCAGAAATTGTAACCGGATCAAGGCTGTATTCTCTGCCAATGCTGGCGTAGGTCGCCCCTAGTTTATGGACGATTCTTATATCAACAACGTCATTTCTGTTTATTTTAGCCCTTCCGTTCTTTTCACCCTTTTCGTCTTGTCTTCCTTTCATTTTTTTATCTAAATTATTATCCGCAACAGTCCCCAAGAAGAGGTGACTTGGGTTTACGCAGGGAGGATTGTCGCATTTATGACATACGCACATCCCCGCCGGAATTTCTTTTTTATTGCAAAATTCCCAAGAAATCCTATGGGCGGCGATGCTTTTTCCATTGTAATTAAAATTCCCGTATTTCCATTGCCAATGCCGACTTCCTTGCCACTCCCAGCACTCATCTTCTTTCCGAATGTCAACCTTTTCCCAAAAGCGTTCTTCCAAAGTCTTTCCTGAAAATTGATTATTTCCCATAAATTTTGTTTTCATTTTTCGTATCCTTTTTCTGTGAGTTCATTTTCCAGATTTCTCCAGAATGTGTCTATCTGTTCTACCGCCAAGTGGCTGGTAGACACAAAACTATGCGACTCCATGTCCATCTTACCACGATAAAACCAATTATCGTCTATTTGAGTTTCGTATTTCAGATCGTAGTTTTCGGGATGTTTTGTAAGAGGAGTCCCGCTGAACGGAATAAGTCTGCCCAATTGAATCCTAAGACCTTTGGGGTCTTGGGAAAGTATCCATCTTCTAGTTGTTTCCATTGATTCCATAGATTCTCCGGGAAGCCCGAGGATAAAGCTCAATTTACATTTTATCCCTAGCTTCCTGCACCAATCTACAATATTCTGGTCTTGCTCAATGGTCGTTTTTTTTGTAATCCCCTCTTTGATGCGGTTGTCCGCGCTCTCAACGCCAACGAAGATTTCAACCAACCCTCCTTCCGCCATTTGTTGCATATATTCAAATCCGCCCTGATTATTGATAATGTCGCTCCGCAGGAAGCAACGCCAAATCATTCCATATTTCTTGAACAGCTCAATCATTTGGAACATGCGCTTCTTTGAAAGAGGCAATATGTCATCATACGTTGCAATTGCCCGATAACCCAAATCGTAACATTCTTTAATTTGTTGCTCTACGATTTCTAAGGGTTCGTATCGAGTGAGTCTGTCCCAAATAATTCCATGCCTTCCAGATTCGCAAAATGCACACTCCAACGGGCAGCCACGAGATGTAAATAAAGTGCTGCATTTTCTTTTCTCCCCATTTCTACCCTCAAGATAAGAATTATATTTATAAGACCACCTGCGAATGGGAGATAAAGCCCAATCTAAAGTTTTTGATACTGGCAAGAAAAGGTATCCACTTTTTGTGTCAAGAATCTTCTGCATGTTATTTGGTTCGTCCGCCTCTCCCCCAACCATCAAATCATAACCTAAATCTTTACACCCTTCTGGATGCGCCCATACACTCGCCCCGCCAATAACGGTCTTGGCTTTGTATTTGGATAATATCTTTCCAATCCTTTTTATTTCCGCCATTTGAGGTGAGGTAGCAGACACCCAAATCTCATCATATATATCTTCTGGGAAGTCGTCCACATTCAAATCAAAGAAATATGTTTTATGTCCCATAGACTCTAAGCGAGACGCTATATAGAATAATCCAAGTGGCTGAAATACCATTGGAGACTCAAGAAAAGTAGACTTCGGCATTACAAGGGCAATTCTAAGTCCCATACTTTGTTACCCTTTCTATGAACTCTTTGTCCATTTCCATCTCGACAATTTCTGCGGAAGAGTCCATAGTTACATGGAAAGACTTACGCGGAAATCTATTTGCATATTCAGCATCTAACATCATGTAACCACCAACCAAATTAATCACATAGGAACGTTCGGGATGTCGCTTGTCTACAATCCTGATTTCTGGTTCTTCTAAATCTATAACCGATTCGCTTAAATCTTTTAGTATTAGTTTCATTCGTGTGCATACTCCGGCAATGCTATTGGATTTCCATACTCTGTAAGAGGGTGCCCCATGTCAATACCAAAAAGTTTGTACTTTGAGATTTTAGCGTCCACCGTGTCTGGATGCCATGATTTATGAAGAAGGCACATGGGAAGTTCAATTGGCAGAAAGTCTTGTGGGGTAGTTCCTATGATTGATCCATGTCTAAGGGTCTCGTCTGCTCGGATGTTTATCTCTCTAGGTTTCCATGCCCACAGGGAACGATAAGCGGGATCGAAGTCTCTATTCATGTACGGGAAGTAGCTTGTGTCGCCCCACATATAAAGTCTGAAAGCATTGACCTGTGGCTTGTCGCACTTCTCAAGAATGTCTCTGGCGTTATCTCTCAGAAGATAGTTTGGCACATTGTCAAAATCGTCATATATAATAATGTCTGGATCAGACCTTTTTGCCTCGTCTAGTAGAAAGTTTATGTGGGGATTGTCGGGATTCCACCTAAGACCTTCCTTTTCCTCGAATTGAGAGAAGTGTATTATCCTTACTTTTGGATATTTACTCAACTTCTCCACCGAATCGTCGCTTGACCCGCCATCAGATACGAGGATTTCATCGGCAAAATCATACCCACGCACGAGTCTTTCCACATTCTTAGATTCGTTATAACAACGCACCGCTACGATTATCTTCATAAATCTCCGTAAAGCCCAAACGTACTGCCCCAATAATGTTTTGAGTATATCTTCCCATCACCTTTGTATTCCTCGCCAGTTCCATGCTTGGGGATGAAGTACCAGCTAGGATATATCTTCATGGGATACGCATCTTTCCACTTGTCTATCATGGTGGCAAAAAATCTGTTTCCAGTTACTTCCCATCCCCTCTTATTTTGCATGTCAATTCTACCAAGTTCTGCTATACACTCACGACAAAGCCCATCCTCTTTTTGATAGCCCATAAACCCTTCTGAAATAAGCGTAATTCCAGTCTCGGTATCTATTCCAACCTGCTCGTTTTCGTAGCACGTAAACCTGTCATTATCAAAGAAGAAGTCGTCAAGTGCGTTGACGCATTCGCTATCAGCGTCTACCAAAAAACCACCATATTTATAAAGTATTTCAAACCGCATAATATCGCACTTACCATTCATGTCTTCCATGATGTCAATTTTAGACTGGTTTACAAAACTAAACTCTAACAGAGCTTCCTCTGTCCACATCATATATTCGCAATTTGGGTTTAGTTCTCTCCACGTGTTCATAAGTTTTTCAGGTCTTTTAGATTGATCGCCAATCCAAACTTGATGTATCAGGCGGGAAATCATGCGGCGTCTCTTGTAGCAGGCTCAAGTAGTCTAGCCTGCATTTCGTTAGCATATTGCCATCCAGGTGAAGAAACTGGTTGAAACGATCCGATTAGCGGAGGATGTGCTTGATGATAAGCTACATATCCTTCCATAGTGTCAACCCCAACATTCAAAGCAAATTCCCTTTTTACTATATCTTGGTCATTTACAAGATGGGAAACTTCGGTTCTAAACTTCCCGAACCACTCCCACCTTTCTTTTGTCATGCCCGTATGGTGGGTGAGCAATCCGGCGGACAGACGAGCCGCGTTGGCTTGTCCCTCTATCTCTGTATCGAGAAACCCCGGAAAAGTTTGGATTATATCCGGATTTCCAAACCAATCCACAGAGTCTAAAGAGGCGGTCATGTCTCTGGTAAGCCTATATGTATTAACGCTTATTCTTATACCAGTGTATTGAGACAAATATCTTTCAATCAGGTCGGGATAAGACAAAAGAATGTCTGCGCTACAAACTACTACGAACTTACCCTCCGCATAGTTCATTCCAGTGTTCCAAGTCGCCGCAGGCGTTCGACACTCCGATTCGTTTAGATGATAATATCTAATAGGCAAAACATCCTTGAACTCGTTATATAAGGATTCCAGATTATCCTCACCAACCTGTGGTCTGGTGGGATTCATAAAAATCAATTCCCAATTTGGATAGGTCAATTTCGTATATGATTTAAGCGTGCGCCGCGTTTCTTCGGGTCTGCCCAAAGCTCCCATAACAATCGAAACATCAAGCATCTCTGTCCTCCTCGTATAATTGGGTGGAAAGTGGGATTTTCGCAAACCCCTCGTACCCCAGAACAGGCAATTTCTCACACAAAAATCTATATTCCGTATCTGTGTATCCTTTGGCTACAACATGCCAGCCAGCCCTTCTCAAGAGCCACTTGGCTTGCTGTTTTCCCATGACAGAGTAGTGATTTCTGCCTATGTATCCGTAATGTTCGGGAGCGGGCAGAACCAGAAGAAGATATAGACTGGAAACCCTGTGCCATTCCATCAGAGCCAGCAGAGGCATGGGCGAGTGTTCTAGGACGTGTCTTGCGAATACGAGTTGAAAGGAGTCGTCTGGATATTCAAGAAAATGGAAATCCATCTCTTTTACGTTTCTTCCAAGTTTTTGAGCCTCTTCCACATCGCTCCCAAGCGCAATACCCTCGTAATTATTTACAAAATGAGCCTTGAACATGGCTTCGCCCATTCCCTGTCCCGCCCCAATGTCAAGAACCGACTCGCAACCTATATATGGCATACATATATCAATAATCTCTTTCGCTAAAGAAGTATGTTCATCGTCCGGTGGCTGGGGATAGATGTCTTTTGCCAGAATATTCAGGTATGAATCTATTCGTTTATAGTCTCTCATTTGCAGTCCTTCATAAAATTCCTGACGGAAGCCATGTAATTTCAAAACACAAGAAACACAATTTATTATTATATCCAACTTGTCTACTTGGAAAGCGTTGAATCTCAAACAAAATTACCTTCCGTATTGTAATATGATATATTAAAAAATCAAAAGAAAAAATAGGCGGATAATATTTCCACCAGGGTTTATCTTTGGGAAACCAATTAGGTCTGTTCATTTATAAGAACTCATAAATTCGTGAAGAGTGTCAATAACATACGAAAGTCTCTCGTCGTCAATCCCAGGATGAATACCCAACCAAAAAGTATTTGAGGTTATAAGATTGCTTTCTTCCAGAGTTCCAAATACTTTATGGGGAATGTGTTTGAAAGCGGGCTGTTGAAGAAGATTTCCGCCAAACAAAAGCCTTGTGCCAATCTTCTTGCTTTCCAAGTATTCGGTTATTTGTCTGCGGGTAAACGAAGTTCCTTTTACGGTAACGTGAAAACCAAACCAAGAGGGGTCTGCACCCTTGATGGGTTGGGGAAGAATAAAGAATTTCTTGTACTCCGAGAATACCTCTTTCAGCCTATGCCAGTTGTGTTTTCGGATTTCTTCATATCTCGCTATCTTATCAAGTTGAGCTAGCCCAATAGCTGATTGCATGTCTGTGATTTGAAGATTGTAACCTATTCTGTCAAAAACATACTTGTGGTCATACTCAATGTCTTTACCAATACAATAACCAAATCTCTTTCCGCAAGTATTGTCTTGTCCAGGAAGGCAATAACAACTCCGTCCCCAGGCGTGTAGACTGTCTAAAACTTTTTTGACAAGTCCATCATTTGTGAAGATTGCACCTCCCTGACCCGTATTGATGTGGTGTGCGGGAAAGAAGGACATGGTAGCCATTGAGCCTTGAGTCCCTACCAGTTCTCCGTTATACCGACTTCCTACGGCATCACAAACGTCCTCGATTAGCCATATCCCATACTCATCGCAAATGTCTCGAATTGAATCCACATCATACGGACTCCCTAAAGCGTGAGCAAGGATGATTCCCTTCGTTTTTCCCTCAACTACTGCCTGTTCTATGAGTTCAACGTCTGGAGTAAGAGATACGGGATTTATGTCAACAAATACGGGGACTATTCCATTTTGAACAAGACCTGAAACTGTCGTTGGAAATCCAACTGCGGCGGTAATAAACTCATCCCCTTCTTTGGCGGCTTTTCTTCCAAACTCTTTTTGCGTAGTTGCTGTGATTGCCAGAAGGTTTGCACTTGAGCCTGAATTACATAATGTGCAAAATCTTGAATTGAGATATTCTCTAAGACCCTTTGAAAACGCCTTTGAATATTCACCCTCTGTTACCCACCCACTCAGAGCGACCTCAATAAGGTTATTAACCTCTTCCTCTTCCAGCAGAGAGCCAGAAGCAGGGATGTAAGTCTCGCCTTTTATGAATTTAGTTTGTAGTCTTTTCTTTGTGTAGATTGATGAAAGAGCGAGTATCTGCTCTTTGAGGTTCTTCTTATCCTCGTCAAGATTCAATTAGACTACCCACTATAATATGTCGTCTTTCCGCACAAACAGTATTCTCCATCATAGGGAGGTTTTCCATCATCTGTTATCCATTTATGTTCTAATATATAACATCTCACATATTTCAGGCTTTCTTCCGATTGGAGATAAGAACAATGGGTAGAGATATGTGGAAACGTAATCTGCGTAATTATTGATTTCATTTTTTACCTTCCAGAAATTTCGCCAGTCCTTTTTCAAAGTTTGGAACATTCATCGCTCTTGTCTCCAGAGTTCGGCAATCCAAACACCCATTGGAAGGACGGTTGGCAACCTGTTTCATGTCCTCAGACTTTACACCAACAATAAGATCGTGTGGCTTGGTGCATCCTAGTTTATAGGCTATTTTTATAGCGAAGTCGTACTTGCTCATACACTTATCGCCAGCGACGTGAAACACCTCGTCCATATATCTATTGGACAAGTGAATGACGACTTTCGCCAAGTCCATTGCATACACAGGATTCATGGTCTGGTCGGTGGGGACGTGTACCTTTTTGTTTTCAGCCACCGCTTTGATTATTTGGGAGACAAAATTCTTGGGCTTTCCTTCTTCTCCAAATACTCCTACGGTGCGAATAATCAAATATTGCACTTCATCACTAAACTCAAATATGCAGTTCTCTATGATTTCCTTCTGCCTGCCATATCTATTGATGGGATAGGGGTCATCGGTTGGCTTGTAGGCTGTCTGACTCTTTCCATCAAATACATAGGACGAAGAAAAGAATATAAGTTGCGAGCGAAAGATTGCAGAAATTAAGATGACCTGTTTCAGCCCGTCAACATTCACAATATCCGTATTGGGCTTTTCGCAGGCGTCCACATGGGGATTGGCGGCGGCAAGAAACACCTTTTTGGGTTTGTGCTTCTTGAATACATCTGCAATATTCTTAGAGTCTGTTACGTCCAAATACTCATATTTTCTATCTGGACACAGATTGTCTTTGTTTGTGTGGAATGTTCCCACCGCGTCAGACAGGTGTCTCATTAGGGCAGACCCTACGAGACCGTTAGCTCCGATAACAAGATTCATGCTGAACTTCCGTCACCGTGAATTCCGCGTTGCATCATGGAATTACAACAAATTAGTCTACCCCTATTTATGGAAGTAAAGCGCATGTAAACATCTGGATTATATATTCCGCCAGTACTTCCGCACGAACACATAAGAGACGAACCAACTCTCCAATCCTGTCTGTACACAAAATGGCTGTCAGTATCTATTGTGTAGAACCACGCCTTTTCGGAAGGGACGTATATCTTATCCTCACGGTAGATTTCTTTGCCTTCATCGTAGGCGCGTCTTGCGCGACCTTGAATTCTAATTACCTTCGGAGCTTGTGTCATTTGATTACTACCTCATATCCTAGAAGCTGTTTAGACTCTAGGAATTCCTCGTTTTCCATTGCGCCCAAGTCCTCGGTATTCTTGGGGATGGACTTGGAAATGACGATGTACTTCTTAACAAATTTCCTATTCGTTCCCTTGTGAGATACAAGGGTTGACGCTACAAAAGCAAGAGGTTTACTTTTGAACTTCTTCAAGATTTCCTCCGCACCCCGAACAAACAAGCCTTATCAGATTTGCGCCCTTCATTTCTGGAATAACGTATTTTGCGCCACAGCTTTCGCATTTGAAATACGTTTTCTTCTCGTTTGGAGGAATGTAATTATTTATAATAGACCATCCGCCAGATGCTCGCGGGTAAAGATAATCTTCAAAAGAATATGAGCCTGTCATAATATTTATGCGAAACCGCACTCCTCTAACAATTGTTGAACACGGGCATCGTAAGTGTGCGGGAGAATCTTTTCATAGGCGTTGACGGCAAGACGTTCAATTTCTTTTGGGTTGTTTTTGAGATACAGAACCTTTTCTACCGCCTCGCCCAAATCGTCAAATCCAAGATAATCCTCATTTTCAGTCAAAAACAAGTGCGCGTCTGGAACTCGGTTCATTACTGGCGCAAGTCCAAAGGCGGGAGTTTCAAATGCTCTTGCATTTAGATCGTTGAGCGATGACCAGTTCAATCCCACTCGTGCCCTGTTCGCAAGTTCCCGATACTCATCAAAAACAGGGGAGTTCTCGAAGATGACAGAAACACCGTGTTTTCTAAGTTCATTCACCCACTTGACTCTTTTCTCGTAGGGCATTCCTATAAGAACTGCGTCTGTGTCTCTGAACAGGTTGGCTACGTCCAATTTTTGCGAGAAAGAGTCCTCCCCCTCAAGAGTGTGAACCATAAGATAGTGAACCGAGGGGTCGTAAGCATACGGAAGATATATGTCTCCCTGTTGTGAATAGCATAACTGCATGTTGAAGAACTTGTCTGAAATCTTGCGTTGGTGGTCATAATTCAGGCAATGCGGGTCTGTTGCAATAGTTGCAACAAGTCCATCCTGAGGCTTGGATGTCCAGTTAACTCCAGCATCTATTGCCAAAACCAAGTCAGGTATCCAATCTTTAGGAAGTTGCGCCTTTACGAAGTCATACGAAATTTTGTTAACATTCGGAGGAAAGGGCAGAGGAAGTTCGGGGACTTTTGCGTACTTCTCTAAAAGGTTGAGTCCTCCCATCCAGGGGATATTAGAGCCTGTATAAGAACCTGCCGCAATAAAATCTATGTCGTCACGCCTGCGAAAAGCCCGCTCGAAGTAGCGACTCATCGAGAGGGGATACCAGATCGAGAGACATAGCACCTTTATTTTTGGTTTCTCGGCAACTTGCCAGGTTTTTACTTGAGGTTCAAGTTCTAATTCTTCTATCATTTTATCCACTTCTCCGCAAACTTCACCCTGTTTCTTTCGGTCAGGGCGCGTCTTTCTTCTGTATACCCAATTGACTGCGCTCCAATATGTTCAACTACCGTCCCCGCGTCTGGGGTTATTCGAGCCAAGCTAAATCCTTTAGAAATTGCCGTTGTAGAAAGACACACATCTTCAAAATCGTTCGGGGCGTAACGCTCGTCAAAATATCCTAATTCTTCCCAATGTTCTTTTTTGGCAATCAGCAACCAACCCTCGATGTAAGGGAAAATGCGTCCACCAAAATAGTTCCACCCCGTACTCTCGTTGTAATATTTTCCACCCAACAATATCTTTCCTTCAATCTGTTGCGCTCCTTTAGCTATAAGAGCGATGTCTTTATAAATTCTCACGTCAGTGGAGATCAGACAGATAATATCTCCACTGGCTTGTTTCATGCCAAAGTTGGACGTTCTAAGAAACCCTTGATTTTCAGGAGTTTTGAGAACCGTTACGCCATAATTGTCTCGCCACCAATCTAGCCCATCTATGGCTTTCTGGTCTGTGGAGCAGTCGTCTACCACAATGATTTCATCGGGAGTGCAGTTATCTCGAATATCTACAAGAAGCTGATTGACCAACTCAAAGTGATTCCAGCTTGGTATTACAAAACTAACCTTCATGTTTCATCCTCTCAATTCCGCTTACGTAGTTCACGCCTGGGAAGCCTAAAGAATGGGAAAGACTTACATCCAGCCCCCCATTATGAGGGCGCGGAGGGAAATTCTTGTTGTCAAAGAACCTGGGTTTGGGGGATTTATAGCCATATTGTCTTGCAATTTCTTTAGCGAATGTATGCCACGAAACCACCATACTTCCAGATAAGTGTAGCACTTTCGGCATTGTGTAAAAATTATCGCAGTATTTTTTCAACATATCGCAGAAATCATACAGATGCAGGAAAGACCTTTTTATAAATGTCGGATATTTCCTTAAATCCATATCCAATATGTCGTCATAAAGACGGGTGGAGTCAAAAATGTACGAAGTCCGTATGATGTTTGCGTCAAAAATTTGTGCGGACTGCTCGGCTGCTAATTTACAAAGTCCGTAGAAATTGACTGGTCGGGTAAGTTTGGAATCTTCCTTATGTGTCTCAAATACCCCCCCATGAAAAATGTGGTCTGATGATATAAAGACGCACGGAATCCTTGAGTCTGACATAACTCTAAATACATTGCCAGCCCCCATCACATTTACGTCCGTGACCTCTCTTTCGTTCTTTTTCTCCTCGCAGAAGTTTACAGATGAATGTCCTGCAAGGTGAATTACAAGATCGGGCTTGGAGTATTTCGCCGCCCTTTGAACAGATGCTCTGTCTCTCACATCACAGTCCAAAGCCAGAAAGCCTCTTCTCATAAGTTCTCTGCCTATATAACCTTTATATCCGATAACGTAAAATTTCATATTTTCTCTTCAATCATCTTGAATACTATTTTTCGCATATCTTCCAGGTGGTTTTGTGTTGCCCTCAACGCGCCAGCACTACCAGAGCCTTCGGACGGGCGTAAACCGCATTGCCAAAGGCTATCCATTAACTCTTGAGCCGACTCAATGGGCAGACTAAGAGTTGGCTCTATTTCTTGACCCTCTGGAACAACCTCAAAAAGAACGCCTCTCCCAATGGCAAGCGTATTTCCATCTATTTGCTTGATTAGTAAATCAATCCTATTTGACCGGGGAGCTAGGTGCGCCAATATGTGCATTTTCATATTTTCTCTTCTCTTTAGAATACACCGTGTTTACTTACAGGGTGCGGAAGTACTTCACCTTTCGATTCTTGGCAACGTCAAACACCTTCAAGGTTGCGAGAATAGTAACTAAAAGTTGAAAGGCGATGGTTACTACATTTTCCCAAATTGCGGGGATTTGATTCAAGTATCCTTGCAAAAGTTGAACCACAACTCCAGCAATTGAAACGCTGACTACGGCTGAGTTCTGTTTAATCCACTCCGAAAGTTTTGGGAAATATTTACTCAGCTTTTCAAGTGGAAGATATTCTGCGGCTTTGGCGAATACAAACCCAACCAACAGGGTTGCGCCAACCAAGATTAGATTCTGAATTTCGGGGGGAAGTTGTACAAATGCTTGCATGTTTACTCCTATTATCTATTGCCAGTCTCGAAAATGTTGACGTTGATCTGACTAGCATAAAAAAACTGCGGACGAAATGTTCCGCCGTTACAGTTACAACTCTTTTCTTTATTCTTTGGGGAATTTATTATCTTCTCCGCGTGTTCTTCTAATACCCATACTAGGATTACGTTATATCTCAGCGCGGGTGTGTATGTAACACCATCAACTTCTACTTGTCTTGGGATATTATTAGAAGAGTTTTGTTGCAGGGCTACTTGCCCATCACGCTTAACCATGCGCATAGTGTAAATCCTAACTGAAATTACGTCAAGATTAGTGGCTCTCTTCTGTGGACTATTGATTTTGCACGTCTGAGAGCGTCGCAGAGGCCATACGCATTTACCGTAAGTGTTCTGGACGCGAGAGCCAGCATTGTTTTCTCCATGTCAAACTCTGCCTTGAGTCCGAACGTGTAAAATCTGGAGTCTGTGGTCTTGTCCACCCACAACACTTCTGCTCCAAGAGAAAGGGCAACGGCGAATTCGTCTAAAGATTGTGTCTTGTATTCGTAATAAGTTTTCTCAATTGTTTCCATTTTTTTGTTTCCTTCCCCTAATTCTATCAGTCCCCATTAAAACCACAACTCCCCTTTTCAGAGGAGTTGGGCGGAGGAGAATAAGATGAACATCCATATTCTACCACAAATATTGGAACGGCTCAGGTCGCTCGTCTGTGCGCTGGTTCTGGATGTTTCACCTGCCTAGCGCCGCTAGGACTGCCGCGCCTTACATCTTAGTGGTGGGACGCCCTCAATGACCGTTCGCTTGAAAGTATATCATATCTGCAAAGACATACGAATTACATCTACCGCAAGTTTGTTGATCGCCTTCAAGTCGGGAGATTTCGGAAGGCTTGAATTTAGATACGCCTGCTCCGACAATTTGAAACCATGTTCTGCTTCTGTCTGTACTTGTTCAAGTGTCCACTCTCCGCGTTTTATTTCAAGTAACTGACTCGCATCTTCGCGTAAAACAGATAACTCTCCATCCTTCAAAAACTCAATTCCCATTCTCAGTAATCGAATAAGGTGGGCGGCGTTCTTGCAGTCATAGCCATACTTCTCGACAAGTTCTTTTCGTTTTGCAGAGGCGTGACCATTGTATGTTCCTCCATGTGTCATTCGGTGAAGCTGACTGTAAGCATAGCCAGTAAACGATTTGTAGACATGACGACCCACGAATAGATTTCTGTTTTCAATAAGTAAACGCCCTGGTTCTGTGACCTTTAGGTAATAATTACTTTCAAGCCAAAGAAGTGCTAGAACATTTGGATTGCCCTGTGCCAATAAACCAATGAATTTCTTTGCATCGTAAACAACTATATCCCATTCGTCCTTTTTGATTTCCTTTGTTCCGTTGGACGGAAACATTTCGTTTGCAGGAAATGCGGAATGAATGCCAAAATAGAAATCAATTGGGGGGACGCAAACACCCATTACATCTTTATCGTCAATTGAGTTGGGGTCGGATGATGGAATATAACACCCATGCGAAATTGATCCTCTGTAACCTGATAAAATACACCATTCTCCCAGTGCTGGGTTTTGTTCAGTAATATCTAGTGGGATAGCCATCCGTAACGCTCCTTCATTTTTTTCTACTATTGAATATTTTCCTTCATGGTATCACACATAGATTAGACAGGGATTAGAGAGTTACGGTTTCAGGCTGAACGTGATTGTTCCGCTCTTGCCCTGTATGTCCACCTTCATGTCGTATTGAAGTCTTGAAACTTCGCCCTGCCAATACTTTTCAATATCTTGTAGGTCAATCTCGATTGATTCTTGTTCGCACAGCACACAAATGACAGATGCGATAAATAATTGATTGAATTCCTGAGTTAAATCTAGGACATTATTCATTTTACGCCTTTCACAGACTTTGCGAAATCTTGACGAAGAGATGGGGGAGATGCGGCAATGGACAAAAGTCGGTAGTGTTCACGAAAATCCCATGTGAATGAGGTTTTCTCGGCTATCTTCATCAATTCTATTCTGCATTTGTGGCAAATTCTCCTCATTACCCTGTGTTCTTCTGGAAAAGTTTTACAGTAACACGGAATGCTGTATATTGTAAATGCGCTGTAATCATCAAAAGTTCTGCACACAGAGCAATAACCTTGATACAAATCCCAATGATTGTTCATTTCATCTCCTCTGGAAAATTTAGCGGGTTGGGTAGATTGTTTTCTGTGACATAGGCATCATAGAGACGGGCGGCTTCTTCTTCGATTTTGGACATGCCAACATAAGTTCTTTTTCCGAAAGCCTTTACGTTTGCTGCCCAATATGTATGACCTTTTTGCAAGAGTTTATTAACCCCGAAATATTTAGATGCTGCATTGGGGGACTTCTTCCCTAACTGGTATGCGTTTTTTCCACCATGAGCAACGCGAAGTTTTGCAAGTGTTTCCTCCGAGTGTTTTCTTCCGAGCATATACCTAGAATGATTCTCGGACATCTTCCGCCTAGTTTCTTCTGACTTTGGCTTTCCTTTATGAAGTTCTGATATTTTCTTCTTTTGTTCGTCTGTCATCTTCAAGTGCATCGCCTTTTTGGAGGCAGAAACCTTTTTCCCGAACTCTGGCGGTCTCTTGTATCCAAATAACCCGCTTTCTCCGCCATTTGAAATATTATATCCATCCCTGCTGGATGATTTATACAGGTCAATCCAATAGATTTCTCTATCGTTCATTTTATCGGGTTCGCAAGCCTCAAGTATACCGACTTCAAAATTTTCTATTCCGTATTTATTGACTGCTCTTTGTAGGGCGGCGCATTTATCTGTTCCTTTTATAAGATAATAGTTGTGTTCGCGCAATCGCCTTTCAATATTGTGGGCTTGACCAATATATCTTTTTCCATTTATCTTGTTTCGATAGTAGTAGATTCCAGAAGTTTTTCTCATACACATATTCTACCATAATTTTACCCCATATCATAAACAATTATAAAACTCTAATAAAAAACACCCCTCTTTATGAAGGGTGTTTATTTTTATTCTTGTTTTAGGCTCAATAAATAGTTGGACATGATGTGGTCACGCGGCCCACAAAAGTAGCCTGGAACTTGCTTTGAGAGCAGCGGTACTTGATTATTAAAGCTGTTTTCGCAAATTCCATAAATTGTATAAATGTGCAGCCTGGAGCTAAATCTTTGACTGCGAGAGGAATCTGAGTCCGGCGATAAACCAGCGGTTCGCCGTTATGCACCATGCGGAGCGGGTATAGGTTGGAAACAAAGCCTGTTCCGTTGGTTGTGCGGGTGAAGTTAGCATCTGCCACAACACCGAGAGTTCCGATGCCGGTGATGACTTCGCCTGAGAAGTTATAACCAGGAGTCAATCGACTTCCCTTCTGAGAACTAACCGACTGCACGCCTGCTCCCCACAACTGGAAGTATGCGCTCATCATTTCCTGAATAGCTTGGGGATGCCCGAAAATCTTGGTGGGTGCGGCGCAGGACTCGCTCAGGAAGCGGTCAAAGCCTGTTGCCGAGAACGTGCCGGAAGCTGCGATGTCGGCGGTGGACTGAACATGTGCGCCATTTACGGCGGTGACTAAAGTTTCAATACCGCTGAATTCGAGAGCGTTATTGCTGGCGTTGCCTACGGCGAGGAGTCTATCCCACTGATTGAGGACGAGGGTCGCCATAAAGCGCATTTCTTTGGCTTTCACATCAGCAATGTGCTGGCGTTGGAAAGTACCAATGTCGGAAGTGCCCGGGAGTCCTGAGAATGCGGGCGAAGCACCAACGAGGGTATTAATGCCATTCCATCCAGCGGCGGCGACAGCCTGTGAGTGCATGATGTCGGAAATGCCGAGGGATTTCTTCGCGCCGATATTCTTCAAATCAACAGTGACGTTCTCGCCATCGTGGGTGTACTCTTCGGGACAAACATAGTCCGCGAAGGAGATATAACTTGAGCCTGAGTTGAAACCGAGCGAGGTCATCTCGCGGTAGGTCTCTTGCTTCAAGCCCGTCATTAATTCGGGGATATTGAGATACAGATTGATTTCCTCGCACATGGCGAGAATTTCTGTGGTGTCGAGCGGGGTCGGATATTGTGCGGCAAAATCAGCAGGCAGAACTACGTTATGCGCTAACGGGTCTGCGGCACGCTGAACCATAGCCTCTGTAAAAGCGGGCTGAGTTGCGGCATCTTCACCGACGTTCAAAATTACATCGGACATAATGTCCTCCTAAAAGGAATATGCCGAGACGCCTTACGGCTTAACCTGCGGGTGAGTCTATTGAATACCCATGCTCTGATCGGCTATGGCTTGAAACTGGTCTTTTGGTTTAGTTTTGGCGATGAGAGTTTCAATTGCCGCTTTTTGCACTAGGTTTACATTTAGACTGCGGGGTTGAGGAACTTCTTCTCTTTTGATTGTTACGGATTTGTTTGTAACTAACGCCCTTAACTCTGCCATTTCGTGTTGAACTTCTTCAAGTTTGGCTTGAATTGGAGCAACTTGAATAAGCGCCTGAGGTAACGCTTCTTGTATAGCAGATCGAACGATTTCCGACATTTCTTTTTTGGCGACTTCTTCGGGTGAGGGAGGAACTATAAATTCAGACTTTACCACAGTCCCAAGTTCATCAAAGTTCTTCTGAATTTCAGCAAGGGCAGAGTCGCCGGTCAGTCCTTGCGATTTGAGAGCGTCAATCCTGTTTCTAAGAGCGGAAAGAGCCTTCTCAACAGGTGTGTTTTCCGCAACTTCTGTGTTGATTTTTACGCTTAATTCAACCTCTGATTTGGCGGGAGAAAACACGGTGGTTTCTGCATCAGACGTTGTGGTGGACATTTCTTTCTTCATGTCCTTCTTCATGTCCTTTTTGTGCTTTTTCATGCACTCTTCATCGCCTTCTGGACAATCTTTTTCGTCTGCGTCAGCATCTTCCGTCTTGATGACAAGGACATCGTTCTCGGTCTGGGACTTTAATTCAAGACCTTTCAACACTTCTTCGTCCTCAACCACAGACTTTGCATCTTCGAGTTTTGTAGTCATAGATTTTGTCTCCAACTCCATCTCTGTTCTGGGGTTTGCGGGGACTCTGGTGAGAGCCAAATGAACGAGATGTCCTTTCTTATAAATTTTATCCCCAATCCCCTCTTTACACAAAGGGCACTTATCAGTCAGTCCCTTGCGCATGAAGGTAAACTTGTCTCCGTGCGAATGTTCTAGGTCAAGGAATCCTATTGAGATTCTAACGGGGGTATCTGATTTCTCTACTAAATCTTTTTCAAGAGACTTGTAGACCGCCTTGCCAAGAGGGGTATCGTAAAGCGTTCCTGTGGATTTTAGGGCTTTGCCGTCTACATAAACTTTAGAGACCTCTCCAGGAACGTTGACTTTGTTCTTTCCAGACTTGTAGTGAGATAATGAAACATACGGCATTCCACCGCACCAATCCTCTTCACAAACTACCGATTTGAAAACGTCTGGAACAGAGTCTTTATTTTCAATGTGTTTATTAAAGTCTGCGAACAGTTCTAAAGACATTCTCTCGCCAAAGAAATCCTCTTCGATGTCTGAGTTAACAGAACGCCATTTCATCTCTCCGTCTTTGGAGGTTGCTTTGACGATGCTCATTGAGAACTCCGCAATCGCAGAGTCGTGAACATTGGCGTATAACGCCCGCATGTGATCTAGGGCTTTGTCTTTGCTTTCATGGCATTTTACAGTTTCGCCCCCAGCCTTGACGACACAATACTGGTCGCCCTGTTTCTTAATTTCGTATGGCATTAAATTATCATCACCTCTTGATATACTTCTCGCCAACCTGCGTTAAAAATGAACACCAACCAAGAAGTTACCGCTCCAGTCACCAAGTTCCCAACAATTTGCGGGATAGCCCCTATGTAGCCAAATAAATCTTGAAAGATGTCTACTCCAAAGAACAAGGCGAGGGCGCAAAATATCCAAACTCCTGAACATAGTTCACACTCATGCAATTGTTTTATAAATCGGTAAATATACTTTTCTTGTGTATTATCCAATATAGACTGCGGCAGAGGAAACTTCATCCACAAATATATAATCAACTTTCCGACTGCCGCAAAGACGAGCCAGTTAAGCATTCTTGGATTTGGCTGATTCTACGGGTCTCTCGAACTTGCGAAAGATGTACTGATTGATTACGTGTGTAGCTTGTTCGCGTTCGCCCATATTTGTGCGAAGCGGGATAACCTCTACTTCATCGTACCCCTCCGCAAGACGGGCATTAATCATTTGGTTGATGTCCTCGCGTGTCTGTCCACCCAATGTAAGAGCATGAGGGGAGAGGGCGAGAGTCAAAATTACATGATCTACCTTAACTGTTTTCATTTATGTTTTTCCTTATTTCGTCTAGTATTTTTTCTGCCTCCAACCCAACACAGGTTGAAGAAAATTCGCCAAAGTTCTCAACTATGCGACTTCGTATAGCATTCACTATATTATCGTAACTTGTGCCATCGCCATTGTCAAATGCGTCATTTATGATTTGGTCTTTCAACATCGAGACAGCCGACTTTCCAATGAAGTTTTTTATCTCCGAGGAAACACGGTGTTTTAGTTCCTCTGCGAAAGGAACGAAGTCAATCTTGTCAATCTGTTCGTCAGTCAGTTCCCAAATATATTTCTGAGTGAACAAAGCCTTTAGTTCAAAAGGCAGGTCTACGTCTTTGACCGAGACCCAATTATCCTGTACCCAAATTGCCTTGAGGATTTCCGCAATATTGAATACGTCCTCTTCTCCAAAAATGGAATCGTCCACAGCCGAGCGGAGTAAATATAGATCATCCGCATTAACACTTTGAGACGATTCTGTGAGTATGGGCGCAATGTCTTCACAGATTCGTTTTACTAACTTGCCAATTCTGGCATTGAACGAGCGTCCTTTTTCAATTGTCAGACCGACTAGAGACTTCATCTCGCCATCTCCACCTAAAGAGGGGGGTTGGGGAGAGCCTACGGATGCGGGGCGTTCTGGGGCTTTGCCTAACAAAGTAGGCTTGGCATCTTTCGGCGGCTTCTCTGGCATGGAGATCGTAAATAGTCCGTCTTGAATCTGTTGCAGTCTTGATTCTTCGGGAGAGATTGTTCCATTTTGAACGTTCATATTGAAGGCGGTTGCACTTGCAAGCCTGGCGCGTCCGAGCATGGAGAGTCTTTCTCCGTCCGTGTCAATAAAATCAAACTGTAAAACAGATGGAATTATCCCTTCAATGAAGTACTTAATCTTTCCTTTGTTTCTAGCCTTACCTGTTCGGTTGGTTTTCTGTTCGCCACGAATCGAGCCAGCCAGAGTTTCGCCAGAAGCAGACGACCCCGCAAGTCCAATGTCTCCCAATGTCATGCCGTATGCTGCGGTTACAAGAGCCGCGTATTTTAGGGTAATCCTGTCATACATGATGTCATTGGGGGCTTTGCCTAACGGGATGAACTGTACTTTCCCTGTATGCTCTGCAAGAACAGGAATCTTGAATCCCTCCGCTGTTCCACCCTGTGTAAAGGTTCTGAAAGATTCAATCCATGTATTCGCATCCTCCCATGTAATATCTCCGAGATCAAAGACTCCAGCGGGCGGGATGTCGAGAAGAAGATTGGCATAATACCTATCCCCTCTCGCCAGCATTTCCATAGCTAGGAATACTTTTTCTGGTGGAGCGACACCCCACCCTTTTCTTTCTATTTCAGGACGTGGACTCATGTAGGCTCTTGCTATGGCGTGTTTGGGAAACGAAGCATAATGCCCATTGTAGTATTGAATGATTGGAGTGTCTTTATTGTTGGTGGGGTAGAGCGTTCCGCCGTCTAAGGGTTCGAGCCACATTACTCTGCCATTCTCTGTATCTCCCTTTCTGCCAAGTTCAAATCCTGTTCCAAAAGGAAGGTCGTTTAGGTCGGAGATGAACCATTCAAGAAATCCAATCCAATCCAAACCCGAATACCCGCCGTTCCTAAGAAACTTTTCATAATACTCTATTGTCCCCTTTAGTTCATCGCGCATGTCGCTCTTGCGAGGAGTTATCTTCCAGTCAAGGTCGGCAATGTTGGAGATCATGGTGTCTTTACAGGTCACAGCTACGGGTTGACTCGCCACCCACGCACGCCATTGACCAGGCGTAAGAATTGAGGGTTGTGACCACCTTGGAATCATCCTTGTAAAGTACGCATCCGATACCCGCATACTGCGCTGACCCGCTTCTCTCGTGGGTTGCGGAGCGTTGATAATGTCTAGCGTTGAAACATTGCCTGTATTAGTTGGCATAAGACTTCCTTAACTTCTTGATTCCGTGTTTTCGATAATTGCTTTTTGCGATACCTCGCCAGCGATACTTACAAACCAGAGGCATACGCTTGAAACGATTTCTATTCTTCTTGTTCATAATGTGACAAATGGGAGTTTGCCCCATTTTTTCGCGGGGTTCAAAACATACATTCCAGAAGTGACCGAGGTGATTTTGTCGTCATGCCCAATCATCGTAAATCCATCAAGTTGACCCAAGAATCCGTCGTTCCAACTGCTTTTCATCAACCACATCCTACCTTCTGACGCCGCACCAAACCAGTGATTGTTCGCGGCGAGGACTCTATCTCCAACTTTTCTAACATCCACTTCAAGAACCTGATGAGCATGGAGTTCTGGGTTCTTCGAGTCCTTGAAAGACGCGGCAAGTAGAGCGACCTGGTTCTTGCCTGCCCCGCCTGGGTCTTGGTCAATGTAAACGGGAACATAGACTCCATCATATCTAGCAGTATTCTTGATGACTTCAAATAGTCTTTCCGCCGCCCAAAAACCAGCGACTTGATTTTCTAAAATAAAATGTGGTTGTTTTTCCTGCCCCTCTTGCAATAAGTGTCCGTAGAGTTCCATCCATTCAGGGTTGTCCTTTGGAAGAAATTTTATAAGTAATGAACCAACCGATTCGTCTGGGTCGTCTTTGGCGACCTTCTTCTCACTGGCGGCAGTATCCCATGCGCGTATCTTTTTTATAATTCTGGTTGGTAACGTAGTGATGATTCTGCCATCAAACCAACTTCGATAACCAATCTGACCGCCTTCATCTGCAACTTCTCCATCGTACTCTTGAGCCTTGAGCCATCCAGAAGGATTACTTGCAAGGATGGAGGCATAGAAAGCGGGGTCAAGATTCGCCTTGTTGTCCTCGCGCGTTGCGTGAAAAGACTCTATGAGAATTTTATCATCTCCCAACGCTTCCGCAAACTGTTGTTTGACATCTTCGGGGATTTCTTGCTTAACAAAAAACTTTGTCGTCCAGTGTTCGGAAGTCTTTGGCGTGAAAGTTGCAAACGCTTGAGGATTGTTTCCAACACGGACAGAGGACACGGCAATCTTCCAACCCTGTCCTGTTTTATCGCGCCCCGCTTCGTCATACCAAAGGTAGTTGATATTAGGGCCGCGCGCAGAGTCGGGGTCTTTGAGTCCCTTGCAGTAGACTCTTGCCCCATTTATAAACACCATTGTAAACGGTTTGGTCGGTTCCCACTCAGGTCTCGACCTGTGTTTCTGTGTAGGGACTACCATCTTCCAGGGTATCCACGCCTTCAACTCAGGCCACGTTGATAGCTTAAAATTCTCCATGTCGGGGTTCATCACCGCGCCATCTTCCCCCTGCATTATTTTTCTAAGAGTCTTCTGTCCTCCACCACCGGATTTTCCACAACCTCTCGGGCCGTACAGGGCTGAAAATCTGGCGGTACTTTCCACAAATTTCTTGTGGTTCTCTGAGGGGCTGTACGACTTTCCGTCATTACGCACAAAATACCCGTTGGGGTCAACAGGCCACTTTTTTCGTTTTTTATCCTTGAATTGTTCAATGGATTGTTCAGGTACTTTCTCCCCCCTGCTTTCCAGTTCTTTTGAGATCAGGTAGAGTTTCTTCCACTCATCCTGACTAAGAGGTTTTCTACTGCTAAGATTCGGCAGTTATAACTCCATTGAGGTTCGATTAATGCCGTTGCCCCATTGTTCCGCCATAGCGCGAGCAATTCCAAGAAATGTTTTGCTTCGCTCCTTTTCTCTTTCAGGTCCAGGTGGAAGGTAGTACAATCGTTGTCTTTGTTTATCCGGCAACCCCATCATTTGTTCGTGGACGTTATCAGTTTCTTCCAACTTTGGCAAACCTTTCAACCACAAGCAAGTTGCCTTTTGCTCCATGTGTCCAAACATCCATGGCTGGATTATTTGTGTGTATGGAGATTTAACAATCTCTCTTGCGTAGGCGTGCATTATAGGATTTTCAATTGCAACCTTTGGAATATGCGGAAGGTCTAAAAACAAATTGAAAAACTCTACGCCTTCCCGCATGCTCTCCCATCGCGGCTGAAAATTTCCGTTTTCTTTACGCTTGCCAACGTACAGATGGCAAACTCCACTATTGGTCAAATATCTGCAAGTTGGGTGGGCGATAATCATATCCCAATACTGACGCAATAACGGTTTCACGTCTTGTTGTAAGTGCCATTCAGGATGACCGCCGGAACAAGGATACAGGTCGCATGAGTACGCTTCGTGACCCAATTCTCTAAAAGCAATCGCAACCGCCTGGCTTTCTTCACACGCTATCAAAATCCTCATTGGAGTAAACACCGTGTTTTCTTTATTCATCTTCTTTTTCCTCTGTTATATCCTCTGCCTCAACGGTTGTCGCCCCTGCGCGTTCTGCCAACTCTTTGAATTCGTTTTGTAGGTCTGATGTCTGACGTTTAGCCAAATCTTCAATGACCTTCTCGATTTGCATCAGTCCTCGTTCGGCTTCGGATGCTTTGAAAAACGCATTCACAGCAGAGGCAGAGCTATCAAACTTACCGTCTTTTATATTTTGATATGCGGCGTTGCGTATAACTTTAGTCTGCTCCAGTTGCTCTTTGATGACAGCAACCTTGCGACCTAAAAGTTCTTCTTCTGTCCGCGTGGCGACCTCAGAGTCCATCACATCTTTCCACTGAGTCCAATCCCCATCAAAAATCCAGTGTTTCAGTTCACTGGTTCTTACAGTCCTTCCCAATTCGTCGGGAGGTAGTATTTTCAGTTCTTCCAATTTTCTAGGGCTTGGACAGCCATTGTCATACCAGATGGCTCTACACTTAATCTTGTAGACCTCTGAGTATTGTTCATTTGCCAAGTCTGAGTATTTCCTCTTTTAGTCCAGTCTCGAAGTCCTGATATACATATTCTTTTTGTGCCCACATTCCGTAATCAGGCTCTAAGTAAATAAACTTAATTTCCTCGTCGTTCTCAAAATTTATTTCCATAAGAGGCGTGTAGTTCTTATTCGCCAATTTTCTCAAGGTTTTAATGTCAAGGGTTATGTTCATAGTAAACACCGTGTTTTCTTTATTGTACCACGTCAACAGATTGCGCTAGCGGTGTACGGATTCCGCGTGACCGCAGTTGAAACATTTACCATCGCGTGCTTTCTTGAAATTATCGCAGACTTCCAGCACATCCGCTGCACGCTTTGTTAGCCCGCTGGATGTTATGCGGGTGATTTCTTGGCTGATAATACCCATGCGGGCAATAGGAGCTAATGGAGGGTCTACAATAAGACCTAGTTGATCTTCGAGAGCAGACAAAAACAGTTCTAACATTTTTCTCCTTCTGGGCGTTGGGCGTGTCCGCCGAACGGTTTGCGTGAGCGGTTTGCGGATTGTGCAAGACGAGCCGATTTTGCCAGCCCGTAAAGCAAATCCGTTGCACGCCGTGTTCTATCGCCTTCTCGTTTGAAGGCGACCAGTTTTCACAAAACGCTCCAAAAGCGGGAGCAATGACGCTACTTGTTCTTGATTCAAGTGCATACGAGAACTTTCTTTATTGTCATATTGCGCCGAACCTTCATGCACGCCAAGCCAGATTGCATTATCTGTGGCAAGGCTACTTTCCTGAATTGAGCAATGACTACCATATAGGTCATCAAAATCTGACCTAGCAAAGCCACGCTCTGTATTCTCAAGTTTCAATTTCTTAGTCATAAGACTCCTTTGTTTGCAAGTGCGGTAGAACGGTTTGCGTTACTGGCGAAGTGCCACCCAATACTTTTCCAATTCACACCACCCCGCATGCCCGCCTGTACCCGCCCAAATCATCTTTACTGTGTGCCACTGGCACGGCTTTGAATTTTTTCATTTAATTTCCTTTGCGGGGCTTTTTGCGCGCCCTAAAATATTGCAACACTTTTTTTCTGCTTCTCGTTGACAACTCATTTTTCAACAGAGTATCAATTTGCGAATTGGTTAATTCAATGCGCTTCAAAAGCGCGAGAGAATACCAATCTGGGTGAATAACGGCATCTTTATCTTTCGGAATGTAATTTTCGTTTGTTTGTCTACTTTTCATTAGCCAAAGTGCCTGATATAAACCAGCAACAAAACCATCTTGGTAGATCGTTTGCTCAGGATCATCAGGATTGCGATGTGTCTCGCACCATTGTATCTCCGCTTCAATTAGATCGTATTTAGGCATACTACCCTCTTTACTCCTCAAGACCATACTTATTACAAAACCTTTTATATGCGGTTTTGCTCATTATTGAATCGCCAGATTTTTTGATTCTATACTGGCAATCCTTTAAGAAGGATTCAAAGGTTGCGTTTGAGTCGATTATCTTTCCCATAACACTCACGTTTGACCAATACTCAAAGTGCCAAACCTTGTAGAGGGGAAACGCTTCTTCCGGGTTCTGGGTGGCGTACTTCCACATTGCCCAGATTGGACCCATCTGGGAGACGGTTATGTTCTCCTCCGTCCTGAGCCATTTGCGAATCTTGGGCATACTGGATGCCGCGCCCATTCGCATAAACTTTTCAAAAATCTTTTTTCCGTCATATTTAATCACAGCTATCATCTTTTTTTATCCTTTCCATAAGTATATACGATATAAGGAAAAGCGCAAGGGTTTTATATGAGAAATTTATTAGTGTTTGGAATAGCAATAAACACCGTGTTTTCCCTTGACGGCTGGAGTCTTTGGAATTAGAATAGAACGAAAGTTCACTAAGGAGCGAGTATGTTTGATAAAAGTAGAATCATAAAATTCGTCATTGATTACAAAAAGAAACACAACGGCAACAGTCCATCGTATGATGAAATTATGATGGCTTGCAAGATAACCTCAAAGTCAGTGATGAAGTATCTTCTTGATAGCTTGGAAACAGATGGACTTCTGGAGCATGATGGAGTTCGAAACATAGTAATCCCAAACAGCACTTGGAAACAGACGGAGGAATGATGGACGCCTTAGAAAAAGCAAAAATACAAGCGGTAAGGTTTGGTCGTTTTTTGGTTGACCATTGGATGACGGTAGTTATTCTGGGTGTTAGTAGCACGCAAACATATTTTTTAGTTGGAACGTTTGCTCCCAAGTGGGCATTATGGCTTCCCGCCTTAGGCGTTTGTTTGATGGAGGGAGGTTATCTTTATTGGCGTTGGCGGGAATATGAAGCAGACCCAATTGACGATGGCAGAACTAACACAAACAAACAAGAGTCAATTGCAAACACGATGGTATATTTGACCCTCTCGGCTTCCGTGTTGACCATGTTAGCGGGAGCGACAATCGAAATAGCCCAGAGCGATATGGCATATTTACTGACCATCCCAAATATGGAAGTGTATTTAGGTTTATTAGCGGTTGTTTGCATCTTTGTGTTAGCGGGCGGACACCTTTACGCGGACTGGCAATACAGACGAAACGACCCCGATGCGGCTCTGGAGCGCGATTTTAGGGAACAAACAAGGAAACTAACAAGGGATAAGCGTACTGCCGAAATCGAAGGCGAGAAAATTGTGATGAAGGGCAGAAACGCAGAGCTTGCTCGTTTGTACGGCGAAAAAGGCGCGCAAATGGGTCAGAATAAGGCAATTGACGAATTCGAGGCGATTGCAAACAAAACAAAAACTCGCGGCAATGGGAACTAACAACGGAATTAGTAGTGCAAACACCCATTGCCTTGCCCATCCCAAAGGTTCGAGAAACACAACTGCTAACCGAGATAGCCAGCGAAGCCCACATTGGCGACTGGAAAGACTTGCGCTGGTTTGCAGTTGGTAGTCCTCCACGTTCAATTGTGATCGTAAAACGCGGTAAATATCCTCTGACCGTTTGCACAATCAGCAAAACCAACAACCCTGACGCTTGGGAGAGTTGGAAACCTGTATTGGCGGAGTGGTTAGTGGAACGCGCTAACAGCAAACGAGTAAACCATTCAAAATTGAAAACAGGCAAAATATGATGAACCGATTGATGGTCTTGTTAATTCTTACTTCCCTGGCTTGCGGGGTTGCCTCAACGTTGCCCAAAAGTGCTAATAGTTCACAGTTTGGAGGAACTGCCAAACAAACAGTCAAACCAATGGTTGAAATGGTGGTTTGTGGTTCTTACGGGTTGAACATCCGCACAGGCGCGGGTACGTCTTTCCCTTTAGTTCGCGAAGAGCCTTTTGCGGACGGAACGCCAGTCGAGATAATTGAGAAACTGTATGACGTAAATGGCAATATGTGGTATCGGATAACTTTTGAAGGCGGATCGGGCGTCGTTCGTGCCAAATATCTGTGTGGTGAAAAATGAAATACGACTACTTTAGAACTTCTGACGGGCATCTATACGCAGTCCCCGTAAAGCCAAGCATTCCCGAATGGACTGATGAGCAGATAGAACTGGCTCGAAGAACAATCGCGGCGGGTGTTCTGCTCATCCAGATTCTAGTTATCCTGGTTGTGTTGTTTTTGGTTCTATTTTTCAAATATGGATTGAGTGAGTAGAATTTGCCTTCTGGAAAAACGCATTCAATGACTACAATCGGGCTGGCTTTAGGAAGCGTTTGTGCTTTCGAGCCAGCCCTTACCGTTGGAATCCTGTCTGGATTAATCCTCTCGCCGGACTTGGATATTGACGAGGGTTTTTTGGGACTTCACCATCTCAGGCGAATCCCCATAATTGGTAAACCTCTATCTCTTGCATGGCGCGTATTTTGGCTACCCTACTCTAAAATCGTTAAACATCGAAGCGTAATATCTCACAGCATCTTTTTTGGTACAGTATTGCGCGTAGGATACCTGGCGTTGCCCATACTTATACTAAATTACCTCGGACTTCCCGCGCACTTGCCCGATAAATTCGGTCAATGGTTCGTAGGGATATGCCTTTCTGATGCCCTGCATATAATCCTGGATTTCACCATAAAATCGGATAAAAGAGAAATATATAGAAACACTTAGCCGAAAATTAGGCAATTCTTAGCTTATATTAATGTACTTTTTCAAGACTGTGATAAGATATATTTATTGAACGGGTAGCCCTGTTCAATGGAGAAGTTCTAAGGCGGTTTTCGGTATCTCCTTTATCCGCTTGAAGCCTGATTAGCAGACTTCTCCACGATCAAAGTCCCCGTCGTTGCTGTCCAGTCGGTGAAATCAGTTAGGCTTAACTGGCGGCGGGGCAAACAGAATATTACGAGTGGACGATAACAATATCGGCAGGCTAAATACCGAACCGATACTCGTTTTAGAGCACCCCAGCCGGTCCCTGTACCGCACGCACAGATAACAAACATGTGTAAGCCGGTGGCGCAAGCCTGACTGAGAAGCAGGACGGCTGGGCAGAACCCTTATAAGATTTTTCATTGTCACAATAGATACGATGAATGCGGCGCAACTGTGACAGAAGTATGCCGCCCCGATTGCTGAGGTGTAATTGCGGTAGAGAAAGCCCAGTACAACCAATAGAGCATTAGACAGAAGGCTTGACAGCTTGGAGAGACAGCAACTTTACTTCAATATTTTATCAAAAGAGGCCGGTAATAAAATCCGGCGCAGACTAGGTAACAACGATAAAACATGTGCCTGCACATAAGATCGGAGGCGGGCTGTGTCCTAGCCCACGTGTCCCGCCTCAACCTTTACCAAATGAATATCGGGCGGCGGAGCAATCCGAGCCGAGAATGAGTGAATTATGGAGTGGAAATTAAGTTTTCCCCGCGCCTCCCGCCCGATTTCATCCCCGCCGTGTCCGAATATCTGCTCGCGATGTTGAAGTTTCTGGCGAAAGGTTGCAGAGCGGCGGGGCAGTATCTTGAGAAAACACCGTGTATTTAGGAGAAAATAAAAATGGAAATCGAACAAAAGTTAGACCTGCTTGCTGAGTTCCACGCACAAAAAGATTTGCTCGAACTTGACAAAAGCAAACTTCTTGACGAAGTTAAGATTCCTGCCGAAATTGAGATTGTTGTCAGTAACGGGATGAAACAGGCGTCCGAACTTGAAGCAAAGACTCGTGCGGCTATCAATGCGTTCAACGCGGATGTTGACAAGGAAATCGCGGAGATCGTCGTACCGGAAGAATTCAAGATCGCGCTTGCAGAAATAGACCGACAACGCACAGAACTAATGGCTAAGTTTACGGATATTGAGAAACAACGCCAAGCAATTGTGGCTAAGAAACGAGAAAACGAAAACATCGCAACTGAGGCTCTTGTAATCCAGAAACGGGCTTTGCAAGCAGAAATCGAACAACAGACCAAAGATGTGTACGCCCAAATCGCGCAACGCAAACTTGAAATTGAAGCCGAGTTCTCTGGCAAATCCGAAGATGTTGACGAGAACATCAAGAAGCTCGAAGCCGAGATTAAAGATGACATGAAAAAACACGTTGTCGAGAAGTTGAAAGAAAATCCAAAATGCAAAGATTTAGGCGTAAAAGGGAAATTCTTTCACGCGATTTACGGGAAGCCTAGAAAAATATGGATACCCGCAAAGTTGGACGATTTACACAGAAACCCACTCTGACATAAAGAATTGCTATACTGAGGGCGCGCCTTCAATCACCATCAGGCGCATTCAGTAAACACCGTGTATTCTAACCATAGGAGAAAATAACATGAACGTACAGGCATTACTAAAGTATTATGAAAACGTAAGTATGGGCAATATCGGGAAAGACCTCGACGAGGTTGACCAAATCAGGGAATACCTCGACAAAATGACTGACAACGGCAAAGATATTGTTCTAAGCAAGATGGACGAGAATGATTTTGTAAACGTAATTGACGTTATTGAGAATGTTGTGCTGGCAAGTATGCTCGTAGAGGGGAAAGCGCACTCCCTCCTACTTGAGAAGATGAGTGGAAGCCTGCGCGGTTTCTCTCACACACTGATCTTATCCATCCTGGGCATCCTCGCGGATGAAGAAGTGATATAGGAAGTAGAGATGAAACTTGAAGTCCTGGCTACCATCCTGATTCTTATTGGAGTCCCCTTTATCGTAGTCGTACTGTTGATGGTGCTTAAAGAGTTCGGGGAAATGTCCAACCAAATACTTGAAGCCGCAATAAAGTGTGATATTGGAGCAAGAGAAAGCGCACTTGCCAAAACAGTTATATCCAGCACTTACGCGCCAGAGTTATTGTTTGCCGTGCCGCCTGAAATGAATTACAACATAAGCCAGAAAATTGACCCGTCTGAAATTATGCCTATCTTTGTGCTTGTGTATATTCTCGAAAGGCGGGTATCAGAAAAAGAATATGCTTATGTTTTTGCAGGCGCTCGCGTAAAGTAAGCTCAAATGGAGTCGGGTTTAGACGGTATAGGGAAAGCGTTTCCCCAAGACCAAACATAAAAATTACAGGAGAAGAAGATGAATTGTAAATTTTCACACCTTACAGAGTTAGAATACCTATTCTAAAAGGCCTTGACAATTTTTAAGAGAAAACATATAATAATTAAGAACCACTTGAGGAGCCCTAGTGCTCGTAGGGTGGTGTTTTTTTTAAGCTGATGGATAACAAACAATACCATATCCATAAGAGTGTGTTAGTATTCCGTTGAAGTAGGGCAATATAGGAGAAAAAGATGGGAACAGAAACCGAGCAGGATTATATTACTCTAAAATGGGGAACGCTGAAATCGTGGAGCATCACAAGTGCAGAAGGGAAAGCCCTGCTTGAAAAGTATGGCGAGTTAGGCTATTCCATGTCTGCGATGACTCAAAATGATACGCCAGAGCAAAAGGAAATCATTTGCAAGTTAATTGATCTTGTTCCAGGCGAAATCTATCTTGACTGGGATGACAAGTATGTCTCAAAAGAAGCTGCTAAAAAGTATGTGCTGGAATATGGTGGCTAATAAATGGATAAATGCATCTACGACCCATCCGACCTTGTTGATGTTCCGCTTGGTCAATTTCACTGTCCTTTGTGTGGGGAAATGGTTCTTGCTGGTGCATCACATCCAGACTACTCCCTACAATACGAGCCAAGCCACTCAGAACTAATGCTTCACGCGCTCGACAATCTATTACACGGGAAGTTCAACCAAGCGTGGCTTGATCTTACAGACATCTTCTTGATATAGTACGTATAGGGGGAAGCATTTCAAAAGACCAAACGATTTACTTTGTTGACTGTGCATACCCTATGCGAACTCTCAGCGTCCGCAGAATATTAGCACGCCTGTTCTAACTATGACCCTGGGTTAGAACACATGAGCTAATATATTATATCTATGCGCTTAGAACATAATTAGAACACTAGATTAGAGTTAGATTAGAGTAAGGGTATATCTATTGTATTACTATACGATATAGTGTATCATGTAGTCAATCAAACACAGGTGACTAATCACCACCACATACACAACAGGAGATACGACAATGAACAAGCAACTACACGCTAAGGGTATCAATGGGGCAGCAGGTAAGTGGACCGCCAACGGGTTCATCCCCAGCCACGCACAAGCCAAGCCGGTACACGCTACACGCTCATATCGTACCTACACAGTGGCAATCATCATCTTAGGCATGGCGTACGCGGCTCACTCGCTTATTCTCGGATCGCCGGTCAGCGAGTTGTTAGGCAAGGCGTTCTGGTCAATCTTCGGGGGTTCATAATGGATACCGCTTTAGTATGGTTTTCTCTCTTCCTAGATGGTAGCTATTACCCTTCCAACGCCCCAGCGCAGCATAAGCGCGAAATTGACGTAGCGTGGGACTCTATGATCGCACTAGCGGACGACTAACACAAACGAGGGGGGTTGATTACAGGGTATTACTAGGTAGTGCCTTGTAATCAGTCTAATAAATATGATTAATCTGATTAATAAACCTAACCATAATCTTATATAGGAGTATATTACCATGATCATACCCAATAAATGCTATTCCCTGAACAATATGACCATCAATCCCTCTACCCAAATTGGCGAGGTGATCGAGATACGCGCCTTTGAAACTGGATACTACAAAACTAACCAGAAAGCTAACCAGAATCAGGTGGACACGATGAATGCCAAACTTGACGTAACAAAACCACAGGCGCAAGCGATGGAAAGCGCGTCAATGTTTGGGTGGAATGTATACAAAAATTGCCTGGAATCCTTTGAGAAACTTGGCGCAAAGGTATAGCCATGCAATCTGTAATCATCCCCCACATATGGACTCTGGCAGAAAGGCGTATTAATTGCGCTTGCTGTCTCTTGGCTCTGGCAATGCGCGATTGTAGACAGTGCGCGTTTTACACACCAGCCAACCCTATAAACCACTACGACCGATAAAGAGGAAGAGGAGTAAAAATCATGGAATATCACTGTAAACATTGTGGCGCGAAGGTTGTGCGTCGTTTTTCTTTGTGGATTGATAGCGGGTTAGTTTTTCCACAATATTGTAGAGGCAACGGCGCGCCTCTACACGAAGCGGTTATCCTTCATCCGCTTAACACCGGCAACATTTTAACCCCTCTCTCATCTTGACCGTGTAAGATACAAATACACCGTGTTTTCTCAAATCAAAGGAGATTACAAAATGTATAAAAACTACCCATATTTTTTTGAATGGGCAATCGGACAATCATCCGCCCACACACCTACAGCCGAGCGCGTCATAGAATTATCAACAGACCGCCCAGAATACGAATTGCAATTCGCCGCGCTGGTTGCTCTTGCAGAGGATTAATATGTACACAATTGAAGAATACGAAGCAAAACGCACCGCCCGCTATGAAAGGCTTGTAAAAGCCGCACAAAAAGCAGAAACAGAAAGCGAATCGAATTGGAATCAGGCTCATAAAATGGCAGATTGTATACCGTTTGGTCAACCGATCCTCGTGGGACATTACTCCGAGGGCAGAGACCGAAATTATCGCGCACGGATTGAAAGCAAACACCGCAAAGGGTACGAATTGCATCTCCGCGCCGAAGAACTGAAAAGCCGCGCCGCGTCTATGGAGGCAAACAACGCTATTTTTAGCGATGACCCTGAAGCCGTTGAAAAACTGGAATCCAAACTTGACGGTTTATTAGTACTACAAAAACGATACAAGGCGATTAATGCCGCTCACGCCAAGTACTTAAAAAACCCCGCCAGCCTTGACTTGTGCGAACTGTCCGAGTCGGACAAAATCACAATTCGCAACTATAAGCCAGAATATAGATGGGAACCGCACCCTATCACCCCATTTCAATTGACTAACTTGTCTGCCAATATCCGCACAGCGACCAAACGCGCCGCGCTGGTTGAGAAGAAACAAGCTATCCCAGACAAGGACGAAGAAATCAACGGCGTCAAAATACAATGGCGAGCAGGCGAGAACCGAATCCGAATCTACTTCCCCGCCCGCGTTGACCTTGACACCTTCAAAAACCTGAAATCTCACGGATACCGTGTACTTAGATCAGAGGGCGAAGGCGCATTCTCAGCTTACTACAATTACAACGCAGGAGAATTCGTCAAGGAATTAAGGAACTCCGCCCGCACAAAGTAAACACTCACACCCATTACCGCCCCTCGCCTAACCAGTGAGGGGCAGAGGAGAAATAAAAATGAACAAGCACACACCTACACCTTATAAATGGGTTGCCTGGGAACAAGCCATCTCCATTAACTCACCAGAATGCTTTGGAGTGGCGTTTATTAGTCCCGACCTTGACTCAGCAAATGGAATTCCATCAGAATTAGACCGAGCAAACGCGGAGTTTATTGTCACCGCCTGCAATAACCATGATGCGCTGATCGCCATGCTTGAACTGGCAATACGCTACCTTGAGCATCCTGACGTGTTGGCAGTCACAAAAGACATGGCGCTGTCAGGCGAGGCGGTAAACGAGCGTATCCGCACCGCCTTGAAACAGGCAAAGGGTGAAGCATGAGCAGAACTTACTCAGAGACGCGCAACGGGATCGCCGTCACCGTCTACCTATCACCTTTTTCCATAAGTCAGTGGTGTGTCATCGCCACAAAGGACGGGCGACTGTTGAAAATCCCGCCCATTGACGCCTCTAACCGTGTTGACGCGGCGCGGCAAGCCCTGGACATAGCGGAGGGACTATGAACTACACGCATGAAGCCAGACTATTAAAGGCTCTGGCGGTTGTCGTCTTGGGATTGTACCTTGTAGCCCAAGCCCTGATTATGATTAAAGGAGTCTGAAATGAATGTCTTTAATTTACCCAAACAAGAGGACGTACAAGAGTTTGATTTAGGCGGTGGCAAATCCGTTGCAGTCGTTGAACTCACAGATGAGAATCGCCCCGCCATGCTTGAGTTGGCAATTTCCATGTACCTTGATGATGAGTGTATGTATTGTCATCGCAACTTCACACGTGAAGAACTAGATACCGCAAAATGGGCGTACCGTAACAAATTTGAGCGCATTGTCCACAAGGAATGTTGGGACGCCAACTCGTAAAAGAAAACACCGTGTATTCTGGCAACCCAATCACCCGCCAGAAAAAGGAGATACCATGTACACACCTAACGAAAATATTCACGATCTTGAGGAGTTCCTTAAAGATAAAAGCCTTCGCGTCATTGGCGTAGTGGGCGACAAAAATACAGGAAAATCAGGATTGCTATTCAACATCATTGATATTGTCAGAAAGCAAGCCCCAGAGACAAACATTGTCGGATTCAGACTGTCCGTTAATATCCCTGGCGTTCTTTCAATTAGCACACTGATTGAGTTGTCAAAAATTAAAAACAGCCTGATTATTTTGGATGAACTGAAATTCCTTGCAGACCCAGACAATCGAAAAGATATGAAAACGTTTACAGGAATTTTGCAGACAATCTACCATCCATATCACAATAACACGATCATCCTGTGCGGACTCGCTCACAACTTTAATGGCAAGATCAGTGGGGAGCTTGATGCGGTACTCTTTAAGCAAACCACATTAATCAGCGTTATTCAACGCTCGAACCTTGACCACATGCTAAAAACCTTCCACGATGAGGGCGAAGCTATCAAGGATGACTACATGCTACACATTCCGATAGATCAGTCCTTGATTTATCATCCTGGAATGACAAAAAACTGGCACGTTGTAGATGTGCCATATCTAAAGAGCTACGATGTAAAAATCAACAATAAGCCAGTTATCAAATGGAAAGACGAAAAGAGAAAATGAGAGTTAGATTAGGTTCTGTTGCATCTGTCGTCGTCCCTTTTGTTCAAAGTATGATATACTCCAACTGTTCAGGTCTATGGAAAAGTCGTTATGTTACAATAAGAATTACTCCACTCGTCCCCGTAGACCTGAACAATCAACGGCTTTGACTTGTGGAGTTTTCTATTGGAGCAAATAGATAATGAAAAAATGCAAAAAGTGTTTACAAGATAAAGACTATTCGGAATTTCACAAAAGCAAAGGTCATAGGGATGGTCTTTATCCGTACTGTAAAAGTATTCCCCACACACGTGGGGATGAACCGTGTCAAGAGACAGTGACTATATTCCTGCCATGGTATTCCCCACACACGTGGGGATGAACCGTCCGAGAATTCTAGTAAAGGAAACAAGGCTTAACGCAACACTTAAGCAAATCTTATGATTAAGGTTGTGTCGCAGCTCACGTACAAACTAACGTAAAACAATAGGAGCTAAAATGAACACATACGATAAATGTAAAAACTGTGGCGGCGAATACGGTTTACATCACTTTGAAACCAACCAATGCCCCGTCGGTGGACGCGAAGCCCCGATAGGGCGCAAGCAGGAATGGAAAACAACAACATTCGAGAAGGAAGACGATAGTGCCACCGTCATCGCCGCATTGACAGAATTTATAAAGGAAGTATTTGATGAAATGGATGGAGAAAACTCCTGGATTATAGCAAATCCAGAAAGATACGCCTCCCACAGGCACTTTGCAAGAATTCTATTAAAAGCCAAATCCATATTGTCAAACACTTAGGAAGATTTAATCCTAAGAGAGCGCAATCGTGATATATTAAAAATGTGGGCGCAATTCAACTATGTTGAATGAAGCAGGCGAAGTCAAAGCCCGTGAGCAAAAAGACAATGCTCCGCCCACAAGTGTTTTTCAAGGCTTAGGAGTTATGACCTAAGCGAAGGCAGAAAGAAATAAACACTGCGGGAGGCTGGCATGGGTCAGAGCGAGTTTCATAAACTCAGCATTGAGGTCGCTTCGAGCGCGACTCCCGCTACCTAGTACGAATGTCAAAACCGAAACCGAGAGGCTGAAAACTATGACTTGGACGTTAAAACGATCTGGAACAGCGGCATTGTTAAAAATCATGCCGAAAACAGTTGAGGACAAGTTGAACAACGTCCGAGTAATGAACAATGGCAAAGGCGAGAAGAATCCGCCACACGCGGACATTCGCCTTCCTAAGTCAATCCGTAAGTTGTGGAGTACGAAATGAGTCACTTTCACGGACAGAGGCACGTAAGAAGTAGATTTTCTTTTGAAATCCCACCAATGGCGCGATACTGGCGGAACTCAGCCGAAGATGCTCTTGAAAGGCTCATAGACGTTGTTGGAGAGAGTGAAGCTAGGCGCATGACAAATAATATCGAAGGAACTTGGCGAGAGATTTACGACAGAATTCTTATTCTCGCAGAATTGGCAGAAAAACAATTAGAAAAACAAAAGGAGAAAAACAATGTGTAAAGATTTTTCATGTATTGTAACAAGAAGTCACCAAGTAATTTGGGAGCGCGGCATTTCCTCTCACGACACGCTGTATTCTAGATATCTGTCTAAGTACCCAGAACTGAAAGAAGCATCTAGAAATTCCGTAAAGGTGGAGATCACACCAGATAAAGGATATTTATATCCAGATTGCGATTGGACATTGAATGTTGATGAAGAAGATATTCCGTCATGGTGGTCTGCTTCACACTCAGCAGAGGCTCTGCGCTCCCTTAAGAAGTGGAAAAAGGAGGTATATCCATTAATTAATATCAAGGAAGCGCAAAATCCAATCAATCCACTAGCCAATAAATCAAAGCCCACAAAAAAAGACATTGAATTATTAAAGCAGTGGGATTCTGTGAGAGATTCTGTGAGAGATTCTGTGGGGAATTCTGTGTGGAATTCTGTGTGGAATTCTGTGTGGGATTCTGTGTGGAATTCTGTGAGAGATTCTGTGGGGGGTTCTGTGGGGGGGTCTGTGGGGAATTCTGTGTGGAATTCTGTGTGGGATTCTGTGGGGAATTCTGTGGGGAATTCTGTGGGGAATTCTGTGATAGATTCTGTGAGAGATTCTGTGTGGAATTCTGTGGGGAATTCTGTGATAGATTCTGTGGGGGGTTCTGTGGGGGCTTACATCGGAAGTTTATTTTATATTTGGGATAACAATTATGAATTTCAGCCTTGTGTTGATCTATGGAAGCGAGGATTTGTGCCATCGTTTGATGGAAAAACATGGAGATTACACTCAGGGAAAAATGCCGAGATCGTCTTTGAATGTACAAAATAGGAGAAAAGGAGAACATTATGAAAACTTCACTAGGAACGCACGTACACCGCCTTGTATCTTCCGTGAGGCGAGACGCTCCAGAGTTCGTCTGGTGCATTGAACACGAGCAAATGGTCAAACTCGAACACGGCGCGTGCGTAGGTCATGCCTACCCTGTGGAGACCGAGTTCGGTGCGGAAATTGACTTCTGTTTCCTCGAAAAAGGTTATGCTTTCTGTCCTCCGCCAGAATCCCTATTTTCCGACACTCACGGTCTGGGTAAAACGGGCGTTTGGAAAGTTTTTTGTCAGGACAACCAGCCCGACTATGACGAACAGTTAGTCATGGATTTGCAAGCTGTCTCCCTGCTTGAAGAGATGGAGGGGCGATGAGTATTTATGACCCTTCCGCTGATCCGTGATTGTGGTATAATCAATTCGTCACAGTTTCACAGGAGATTTTTTATTCCGAGATAAACCACCGCCCGTCTGCCGCGCTCCTGCAACTGTGACAAGTTCGGAATGCAGATTGGCGGTGGTTTGTTTGAAGTATATACAATGCCTATATGCGGAATCTATCGTATTATGAATAAAATAAGCGGAAAAAACTACATAGGTCAATCTATTGACATAAAGCATAGATGGAAAGACCATATTTTTTTATTGAAAAACGGCACGGCACACAACGCGCACCTACAAAACGCGTGGAACAAATACGGAGAATATAATTTCTTGTTTGAAGTTATTGACGTATGTTCAGTAGAAATGCTTGTTGACAGAGAGGATTATTGGATTAATTTTTACCACACTAAAAACAAATTATTTGGATACAACAAAAAAGATGCCGGAGCGCATGGGAGATGCACAGAAGAAACTAAGGCAAAAATGTCTTGTTCACAGGCTAAAGAAAAAAATCCCATGTATGGAAAACACCACACAAAAGAGGCCATCAATAAAATATCAGAAGCAAATAGAAATAGAGAAGAAATAGCAGACGCCTCAAGAGAAAAAATGAAGTTGGCGCAAGGGTGGAAAAACAACCCCCGATTCGGAAAGAAAGTTTCTAGTGCGTCATCAAAATTCTTCGGAATATTCTTCTCAGAAAAACATAATAGGTGGTATTGTAGATTTAGGTTAAAGGGAAAATCTAATCGCTGTTATGTGGGGTCGTATGTTTACGAAATTGATGCTGCAATTGCGTATGATAAATATATAATTGAAAATAAAATAGACAGACCGCTAAATTTCAAAAAGGAGACTGATTATGAGAGTTAATTATGACCAAAACGCCGACCCGTTCGGCTCAGAAAAGCATTGCCGTATTTGCGACGGCGATCTTGTGCAAGACCCCTGGACTAAAGAGTGGTACTGTCCTAAAACTCCTCACGAATCGGAAGACAAACCGACAAAAGAGGAGTTGTTCAACGCTCACGAGTCCCTCATGGTCACTTTATGCAAAATCCTGGAATTGGACTATCTTGAAGCAACAGAACAAGACGTGGTTGAAGCCGTCCGAAAGATGGCAGAGAAAACACCGTGCATTCTCAGGAGGTTGACAAATGATCTCAAAAATTCGTATAGGAAAAACAGACAAAGACATTCCTTACACCGAGTTATATATAACACTTGGCAATGATAACTACGCCGAGGATTACGAAATCACCTTCCGAGCTTACTATAAAAATGTCTTTGTTGCGGTTGAAGATAACAGAGATAATCCATGTTCAGGCGCAGATTTAGAAGATTGCTGGATTGCGCCCACAATTATTATCCAGAAGTCTCCAAAGATTGAATTCAATCCGTATGAAGCATTTCTGGGAGCTATGAAGTACGGAGGATATTATTCCCCCTCATCACCAAGCAGGGGTGATGAGCGAAATTTTGAACTTGAAATCGTGAAAGACAAGTATGCTGAAATAGAGAAGGATGTCATTAAGTGGATGCGTCAATGTGGCGTACGAAATTCCGAGCTTGACCCAGAACCCGACGACCGCTGGTATCACGATAACCCGAATTACTAAGGAGAAAATAACATGAAAACAAAACTACAAAAGTTCTACAAACTCGCAAGACCAGATGGTTTTGACTTTTACACAGGAAAAACCATAAACTACCGAGAAAGTGTCGGGTGGGATGTGTACGCACCACATTTCTCCGAAACTGGAAGGTTATGTTCAAATGCGTTTCTTCACGCCAGCCGAAAACCAGATCAATGCTTTATCGGAGCATCCATACCATGTTCTGCGTACATCGTGTATGGAACTCCAGTACTCGAAGAATCGGATAAGGCGGGATTTGAATTCTTGAGAATAGAACGGGAAGTAAAACCAGAAACGTTATTCAAATGGGATTATCTGAAAGCTGCCAGCCCACTAAATCCATTTACATTAAAACATGGGAAAATCAGTTCAAAGGAATTGGAATTGCTTAAAGCGTGGGATTCTGTGTGGAATTCTGTGTGGGATTCTGTGAGAGATTCTGTGAGAGATTCTGTGTGGAATTCTGTGTGGAATTCTGTGGGGAATTCTGTGATAGATTCTGTGAGAGATTCTGTGTGGAATTCTGTGTGGAATTCTGTGTGGAATTCTGTGTGGGATTCTGTGAGAGATTCTGTGAGAGATTCTGTGTGGGCTTATACGGTCAGTATTTTTGTGCCCATTGTAAAAGATTGGAAAAAGACGTATCCATATCAACCAGCAGTTGATTTATGGAATGTGGGATTAGTCCCATCCTTTGACGGAAAACTATGGAGGCTTCATGGTCAGGATGGTATCTTATGGGAAGGAGAATTGAAGAAATAGCATTTCTCACCCCATTCTCAGGTAGTTGATGTACAATAATTTTTGAAACATACGACAAATGTCGGTGTAACCTAAAACAAGGAGTAGAAATGTCAGAAAAAGATATTCACGAAGCGATTAATGCAATAATGAAAGAAGTGGGATATGTTCAAAAACAGAGGGGAGCGGGACTATCATACTCATACGCAGGCGAGGCGGCATTGATTGAGGCGGTTCGCCCGTCAATGGTTGAACATGGAGTGTATGTCTCCGTACTTCAAGTTGCCGAGACAAACAGAGAGCAATACACAACCGCAAAAGGAACGGCGATGATTAACACCACCGTTCACGGAATTGTGAGATTTACCCACGTTGGCGGAAGCTATATTGATGTTCAATCACTAGGCGAGGGGGCAGACAGCGGAGATAAGAGTTGCAACAAAGCAATGACGGGCATGTATAAGTATGCCATTCGCCAAACTTTCAATATTGAAACAGGAGACGACCCAGATAAATACCCATCTGGAGACCAGGAACGCCCCTCAAAACAACTTGTGGAACATCCCAAGCCCGAATTAAAAACCCCAAAGCCAGCCAGCGAATTACAATCCCTGCAAAAAGCGTTTGGAGAAAAATTCGCCGCCGCGCATCAAGCCGGAATAAAAGACGTTCCCAAAATCAGCGGAGATTCAACCGCCGAATTTATCAAAGAGAAGATGGCAGAGATTGACGCCATGATGAAGAAAGAGGCGTAGTATGTATCAGAAAATAGAAATTATCGGGCGCTTAGGTGCTGATCCGTCCATGCGCTATACCCCATCCGGTCAGCCTGTTACCAATTTATCAGTCGCCACCACAAACGAATACAATACCAAAGGCGGAGAACACGTAAAAGAAACAACTTGGTTTCGGGTGTCAATCTGGGGGAGTGCGGCGGAAGCCTGCAAGAAGTATCTGAATAAAGGCTCTTTGGTGTTCGTTGAGGGCAAGGTCTCTATTGACAAAGCGACAGGAAATCCACGCATCTTTGAAAAGAGCGATGGAACTTGGGCTTCAACCCTTGAGATCAACGCCTCTCTGGTCAAGTTTCTTTCAAGCAAATCTGGCGGAGAAAGTCAAGCATCCTCCGAGGAAGAAGATTTGCCAGAATACATGACGGGTTAGTTGGCGCAGGGCGTACTTGATAAGAGTGTTGAGTACGCCCTGCAAACCATCGTGTTATTTAAATGATTTCCGTATTGCGGTTACTTTATAAATCATAGTTGGGCGGAAGCCCTGAAACCGAAAGGATAAGATATGCCTACTTGTCATCATGTAAAAAAATTTCTTGTGCCATATACAAAAACAATCGCCGTATGTGGTAGCACTGGTTGGAGTTTTGCAAGCACTGGATGGAATGATGTTGATTGTCCTGCGTGTCTGGAATTGCGCCCAACCCAGCTTCGACTCCTTGAAGGCTGGCGTTTTGGGCCTGCCCGAATCTGTGAAAGTTGAAGATACTTCGCCTGCATAAAGCGGGTTACGCAAACCGTTGGGTGCTAATATGCAAAATATAAAAATTTGTCCAACAAAAGAATACCTGCTAATTGAAGTCAGAAAAGAAGCAGGTTTTTGGTATGAAGGAATTGGAGATATAAAAATTCCTAATTCCCTTTTGCCTGAGTTAGTGGCGCAACTTCAAGCGCACCTAACAAAGCGTGCAGCGGATGTGCCTATACTGTGCGCTGTCTGTGGTTGCGAAGTAAACGGAATCCACAGCAAACATTGTCAATTCGGTAATACGGCAAACCACTAACTCATAACCGTTGGGCTAGAAAACACGGTGTATTTATGTCATTCTATCAATCTAAACATCCTGACCTATCCATAAAAGCTAATGCACAAATGTCTCATGCCCGCAGACGTTCCCAAGAACGGCTCGGTAGGATCGTGGATGTAAAAGCCATCGCAAAAGCAATCAGGGCGGGACGTTCTCAGTTCGTAGAGCGTCAATCCAACCGCGTGTCAGTTCACATTGTAGATGGTATAAGAGTCGTCTATGATGGGATGCGCGGAACAGTTGTGACCATATTACCTAAAGAGGAATGAGATGCTAAACAAAACACTGTGTTTTCTTTTTGGTCATACATTCACATTCAGGATGGGTAAGTTCAGGTACGTTGGCTTCGGATATTATGCGGAGTTCTCCGAAACCTATGTCTGTGAGAGATGTGGAAAGACAAAAAGAATAGAAAAGACCTGTCTGATTTAACTTGACATCCGTCAAGGATGAGATTACTATTGGGTGAGTAAGGAAAAGCGTGTGGAAGCGCGAAAGGCTAAAAGGACAAATGAACATATTAACTTCGACATTATCCAGTTTTGACAACTGCGGCTATGGTATCCCTTCCATATCCGCGCGAGCGGTAGTTCTTTTAGCCGCCAGAGCCGCAGTTGTCAAAACTGGATTTTGCGTTTAACGGAACAGCAACTAGCAATCCTGCCTAATCCGAAAATACATTTTTGAGCGAAACAGGCTCTCATACGATAAAGAGATTGCAGTCTGCCTACTAAGTAACCGAGTGGCAGGACTCCCAACAACGTCCCCGCGTCAAAGCACAGAGGCAGGCGGGGCGGGTGTCTCTAACAGAGAATCCCGAAAGGTGAGACGGTACGCCGTTATAAATCCGCCCACGTCCAGGATGAATAGTCCTACTTGACCCTAATAGGGTAGAGGTTCTTTAAAGAATCTGAGTGGCTAATTAGGAAGTCTTAGGATGATTCTGTCATAAAATAATCAGAAAGGAATTAGAATGAGAAAAAGAACGTGGCATTATATTATGCACCCGTACGAATATTGCATCACGTGTGACAAATGCAATGGCACAAATATTGAGTGGTCTGAATATGAACATAAGATATGGTGCTATGATTGCAAAATTGACACCGATGGATTTCCTGGAATTTTCGGAGGCCCTATTCCTATGGGTTTGACAGAGTTGTTGGGAATATCTTTAGACCGTTGGAATGCAAAGAAGCACAGAGTAGAGCATATGAAACTTGTAGGCCACAAAATAAAGTGGTTTGCAAAGCCTTCCAAAAAAGAATGAACCGTGTTTTCGCAGGAGGAAGAATGACAACTTTGCGTAGAGAATTAAAATTGAAATTTGAAAATATTCTAAAACACGAGGCAATATTTTGTTCTGATGGATTAGAATGCGAAAGTCCATATAAAGAAAATTATGAACGATTGTCAGAACTGCTTGTTGATGCCGTGATGGGGATTTCTGGAATTGCAAGGAAAACAGACGAGATGGCGGGAGAATACAACGTAGAATTATTTAGAGGAGATTACAAAGACTATCCTCAGTCGGTACAGGAAATTGCTCGTGTCCTTCGTGATACTTGGATGTTCTCGCTTCCGTCTAAACCGCATAAAAAAAGTAAGGGACAATATGCGTTTTACATTCAAGCAATGGAAGCTATAAAACAAAATTGTGCAGAATTCGGAGTTGAAGTACTTATCAAAGTTCATGCCGATTGGAAAAATGGGTTTAAGAATGGACTTGCGCCATACACAGTAGCAAAACCAACCAGTCTGGTTAATATGTGCGCGGCAAAGGCAAGAGAATTAAGAGAAGCCAATAACAGATTGGTTGAAAAGAAAAAAGACGCAAACGACATCCCACTGAGCTACTAAGAAAACACGGTGCATTCTCTATGACATTCAAACCCGCCAACTTCGTAAAAACTGCCCAACAAACTTGGGAAGACAAAGTCGCCTACGACATTTTTTTGAAAGAGAACTCTCACCTTGCCCTTCCGTTCCACATCGAGGGGCTTGAGGGTATTGTCCCAGACCAGTATCCAGGCGAGCTTGCCATCTATGCCGCAAAATCCCATCAAGGTAAATCTACCGCCTTGCGTGATGTAACTTTCAAGGCACAAAAACGAATTGAGGGTAAACAGGGGACGTTGGTGGGTCTGGTAAGCCTTGAGGACACTTCCGAAGGAACTGCTGGAAAGCAGGTCAAGAAGTATGGCGGAGATTCGCTTGCTTATCAGGATGACCAGTTTATTTTTATTGGCAATTCGTTTGGAATGTCAATGGATGACATGGCTCAGCTAAATGTCGGTAACATCATCAAGACCCTTGAATTTGGAGCAAATGAAAAGTTTGCGGACAAAATGCAATTTACTCACATTGGAATAGATTATGCCCAAATTATTCCTCCCGACCCTGAACGTAGGATGATGACCAATAATGACCAGAAGAGATTACAAACTGCCGACAATGTTCTCAGGCTTTTTCACGCCTGCAAGAAGTTTAAGTGTCCTATTGGATTAGCGAGTCAAGCCTTATTGAAGACTCAAAGAGACAACTACACGCAGAAAATGAGGATACCTGGAGCGGCTGATCTTGCGGAGGCTGGGGAACTTTATTCCATTCCAGACATTGTATATGCCTACTGGCAACCCAAGCACGATCACCCCATGTATTCAAGAGTAGAAGAAGGTAATTGGAATTTCGAGGTTGAACCTAACTTGGTATTTGTTAGAATAGTTAAACGTCGTAATGCTGAGGAAATGGGATTTGTTGGGGAAAAAGATGTTGTTGGAAGAGTGTTTCCCTGCCACATCGACCCAAGCGGTTCTTTTATTTATGACAAGAAATTTCACGACCAAATCTATCTAAAGCCAATAGGTGTAAAATGATCGATCTACTTCCCCCAATCTTCGCATCTCTTCAAGGCAAGGTATCTTTTGTAGTTCAAGTAACCCCTAACGAATTCCATTCGTCTTGTCCTTCTTGTGGTGGCGAGATTCACGAAGATGGTACTTGTTCAGATAGATTTGTTTTATGGATTGCGTCACGCAGAGGAGTTCCCTTTGGATTGTGCCGCAAGTGTGGGTATAAATGGTCTCCAGAAAAATCAGATGCGGAATGGACTTCCGAAGAGCGCGAAGAATTTAGATTAAAGGTTGTCCAACTTGAACGCGAATATTTTGAAAAGAAATCCAAAGAACTTGAGGAACTCTCCAGAACCATCGAGGAACAAGGTTTTTACAAAAGATATTACGAGGACGGATTGGATAACGAAATTGCAAATATGTATTACGAGTCTATTGGAGTTCCCCCAAATTGGAGAGAGTATCTTCAAAAGGGATATATCAAAGATTATAAGGTTCGTGGAAGTTTGTCCACCTATAACAACTCTGCATTCACCTTCCCGATATGGACACTCGGAAACCGAATTGAAAATGTAAAACTGCGCGTTGTTAAACCCGCCAACTCAAATGACCGATACAGAAATCTATACAAATCTGGATGCCAGCACTTATACGTTCCCCTGCATGAAAACGGGAAATTGTCAAATAAGGTTGTGGTAATGGAGGGCGAGAAGAAAGCCGACGTTACCGAGATATGGGGAGAACTCTCATCTGAATTTCAGGTAGTCGGTGTACAATCCTCAATGCCAGAAAAAAGAATATTGAAGATGCTTGCAGACTCAGACGTAGAGATTTTTTATCTAGCCTTTGACCCCGACGCCTATGTAAAACAGCCCAATGGAGTCGTAGCTGTATTGAACACGGCAAAGCAGATTGGAGAGAAAAGGTGCAGATTGGTTATTCCTCCTAGAAACGAAAAATTTGATGATGCAATATTGTTGGGGTTCAAATTCAGAAATGCTGTGAATATGGCGGTGAGGGCATGAAAGAACTGGTGGATGAAGCCAAAGATATATTGACAAATATGTATCGCGCCATGATGCGTGAGGAGATAACGCAGGACAATTACATTGAACTTAGGAATGCCGTTTTATTGGACATTGCGTATCAAGCCGAGATATTGACTGAGGGGAATAATGGTTGAGTCACTTCACAACAAAGCCCTGTCCTTCCTGCGTTCTTTCATCAGAAAGATGGTGAAGGGCAGGGTGGAGATTACAACCTTCGGATTCTGGAAGACTGGAGCGAGAAGTTTTGGACTAAGCCTATATTGGAGAGAAAAATAATGAATAGAATTTCAAGAAGTCGGCAGACAGGCGAGAGAATACCCAAGAACACGCTTACGGTTACAAGGGGAACTCACTTCGGTAATTATGTCGGAAAGAAGAAAAAGACAAAGGCGGAACAGAAAGCTATTTTTGATGAGTGGATACGCAGACCCGAACAGGTTGGACTTATCAACGAGTTTTTGGAAAGATGCGTGGTTGACAAGATTGAACACATCGCCTGCTGGTGCAAGGCTGGTGAAAAGAATTGTCACGGAGAAACGTGGCTTAGAATTTGGAAGGAAGCAGAAAAGAGGAATAAGGAACGTTGAGTAAACACCGTGTTTTCTAATCTAATTCTCACCATAAATCCCCACATAAGACTTATAATAACAATATGGCGTCAAATATTCCTGCTCTTGCCTTATTTGATATAAGTATTTTTGTCGGACAAGAATTGGTCAAATCATAGTTAGAAGGCTACTATGCACAAATGGAAATACAGAAATCCGTACAATCGAACTTGCGAGTTATGCGATAGGCATGAGCAGGCATTTACTCACGCCTGGGATTTGTGGCGTGTTTATAACGAGTGGAAATATACGTGGTGGGAAGAAATGTACCCGCCCTCTACCAAAGCGTGCAGCGGACGCTTCGCCACGTGGTGGCTGGCGCAATTATCTTGGCTTGGCTTGCGCTGCTCACGCTCGCCGTTAGAACGCCGAGCAAAGGGGAAATAAATGGACTACTTGTTATGGTTTGATGGCTCGAAAGAGCCTGTATCAGAAAAGGTACAAAAGGTTCTTGATTTCTATAAGGAAAAATTTGGCGTTCCCGCCAATATAGTCGAGATGTCCTTGAAGGATGAACCTATACCAGAAGGAATGCAGATGGTTGTGAGAATACAGAGTGTCAATATTCCGAAATCCCACTTTTTACTAGGCAATGAATGACAGGCGAGATAATCTCCGTCCCCGCCACCTCGCTTGCTCACACCGAAATCGTGGAGAGTTTGGGTAAGATATTCCAGACCTATGCAGATTCAGAGGATTTTGAGGGTGGATTTGGTCTAATTTGTGACCTGGAGGAGCGGGGTAGGAGTTTTGACAGGGCAAAATCCATCGGATTCGAGATTTTGGAGGGTGCGTGGAGACCTGAGAAGCATGAGGGAGAGTCGTTTCTGTCTGCGGCGGTTCGTAAGACAGGACTTGACCCCACCACCATCAAAAGACACGTCAAGATTCAGAAGTTATTGAAAAGCGGAAAGATACCAGAAGAAGAATATGAAAGTATCGAACAGTCAGGCGAAAAGTCTCTTGTGCAGGTCGCCAATCTGGTTGATGCAGGATATGAACTTGAGCCTGAGGACTGGCTGGCTATATCAGAGGCAAGTGGTGATGATCGTAAGGTAGGCATGATTGCGAGGAAGATAAAGAAAGTTCCTCCAAGAAGCAATTATTTGGCAATCACCATTAATGACAAAGGTGTTCTGGTAGCCCATACAGCCACCAGTCATGAAGAAATAGGAAAGTTGTATGTGAACAGCGACAGTCTTGTTGTACAAAAAGGTATCAGTCGATTGACAAATTGTTCTGGAGTTTTACCAAGTATAGAGTATTAGAAAATGAAAAAATTTATTGAAAATACAGAGAGCGATATTTTATGTCCGCAATGCAATCCGCCTAGAAAAATGATTGTCAAAACAAATCGAATGAATGACAATCAATTTCTTGGGTGTCCGAATTATCCCGAATGCAATTACACGCGGGGTATCCCCGAAGCGTGGAAAATGCGGGCGGCGGGTCAAACTGGACTATTTGACTTTATTGAAAACGAGAAAAAAGATGATTAGTAAACCTAAACCGAAGAGAAAACAGAAGAAGGGCAGGAAGCCTGTCAAGAAAGTGTCCTCTCATGGCGCACGCAAGAAGGTTGCTCACGCCTTACTGAGAGATATTGTCCTTATGCGGGATAAAGAATGTGTGTGTCCCGCGCCCAAGAATGGACATTCTGCCATTCTGCAAGCAGGTCATTTGATACCAGGAACAAAGGGTGGAACATACTTCGATTTGTATAACGTAAATCTTCAATGTAAGGCGTGTAACGGACGCCATGAGTACTACGAGTGTTATTATACGGACTGGTTTTTGTTCGAGTTTGACGAAACCCAATATCACCGTCTAAAACAAGACGCGGACAATCTTGGCTTGAAGTCCTACGAACTGGAAGAAATGATAGCCCAGCTGACCGACATCAAGGAAAAACTGTTGAAGAATCCTGAGTGGAAACCTAGATTTACGCAAAGAGAAATTCTAAGTGGCTTGTGGAGAAAAAAATGATATACAACGAGGATGTTGTAAGTTGGGCTAAGAATTATGAGGGCGAGAAATTTCATGCTTTGTTTTGTGATCCGCCCTATCATCTAACCTCTATTGTCAAAAGATTTGGCGGAAAGAATTCCGCACCCGCCCAATTTGGAAAAGACGGTGTTTTCTCAAGATCGAGCAAGGGTTTTATGGGTCAAGTTTGGGATGGAGGCGATGTTGCTTTTCAGCCTGAAACGTGGTCGGCTCTTATGGGGGTTTTATATGATGGGGCATTTGGAATGGCATTCTCCGCGTCGAGAAATTGGCATAGGTTGGCGGTTGCCATTGAAGATGCTGGATTTATTATTCATCCCACAATTTTCGGATGGGTGAATGGTCAGGGATTCCCGAAAGCGCACAGAGTCCACAAAGAGGGCGAAGGTGTATTTGACGGTCATCGCTATTCTCTACAAGCCCTAAAGCCTGCGGTTGAGCCGATTATAGTTTTTCAAAAACCGTACAATGGAAGACCCATAGACAACATTCTAAAAACTGGCGCAGGAACGTTAAACATTAATGGGTCTCGCGTTCCCACAAGTGAAGAATATGTAATTAATCGCTTTGACGGTGGTCTGGGTCGCTATCCTGCGAATTTTATTATTAGCAAAGAAAACGCGGTACATTTGGACGAACAGAGTGGAAGTCTTACTTCTGGAAAAATGACCACAAAACACAAAAGACATACAAACGGTTCTCCAAACGGAATTTACGGAATGTTTGACGTTGACGCTCCTCTGAAGGAAACTGTCGGAGATTCTGGTGGCGCATCTCGTTTCTTCTTCAATGTCTCCAACCAGATAGACGAAGCAGACCCTATTTATTATTGTGCCAAAGTCGGAGTCAAAGAACGAAATGCGGGATTGGATGAATTAGACGGGCAAGTCCTTGTCCGACAAGGACTTATTGGAGAGCATAATAATCCCATTCACAAAAATACTCACCCCACCCTAAAACCAATTGATTTATGTACCTATCTTGCCAAACTTCTTTTACCTCCCATCGAATACGCTCCGCGCAGAATTGTAATTCCTTTTAGTGGGGTGGCAAGCGAAATGATAGGTTGTTATAAAGCAGGGTGGGATGAGGTGGTTGGAATTGAATTTGACAAGGAAAATGGATATATTGACATAGCCGAAAAGAGAATTGAATACTGGAGAGAAAAATGATGTGGCTAATCTGTTTGATACCTATGATATTTGCTTTCTTTATGGCGTGGGCAATGTGCGCTCTTGCGGCAAGGATTGACGATGAATTGGGGGAGAGATGAAGAGAAATAAAACTCTTATCAAGGAGTTACGAAAAGATTTGCACTATCATCAAGGAATGAATCGTATTGATCTTCGGGCTTATCAAGCTGGTGTGCGTAAGTGTAAAGAAATTGCCGCCAAAATGAGGGCTTTGCAGAAGGGTATGCAAAAACAAGAAATTAATACAGTTTGCTCACTTGGCTATGACATGAGGAAGGGATGAAACAAATATTTTTATGTAGATTTGATACCATATCTGATTTGCGTGGCAAGAAGCGCACCTATGAAAATATCAAGGCGGCAGTCTTAGAGGCTGGGAAGTTTTCGTGTTTTGATGTTGAAACTAACAAAGATGGCAGAATGTTTACAAAATTATGCCGTAATCCTGAGATTGAAACTTTCAAGATGAGTTTTCCCTGGACAGGTGTCAGGTTGAGGAAGAGATGAAGAAACTTTTGTGGGTTCTGATCGTCCCCGTTGCGTGGGTTTTGTTCTTTGTGATCCAGGAAGTGCGCGAATACTACTGGACTAGGTACGGCAAACTTCCGATGGGGAAGTAAGGGTGTTTACTATGAGTGCAACTTCTAACACGGAAAACTTGAGGAGACTGGCAAACATGAATGAGATTAAGGAAAAAACATATTGGGTAAAAATTTATCAGTCCGGCTCAATTGAAGCCGCCTCACAGGTTATTCGTCGTGAATGTCTGCTTGGCGGTCTGTGTGTAACGCTCGATCCAACAAAGTTTATATTTTTAGGTGGCGAAGAAGTTGGATTTGTTGTTGGGTTTATAAACTATCCTCGTTTTCCTGAAACACAAGAAAAGATTTTAGAGAGAGCAAAAGACTTGGCAATTAAAATTTTAGATGAAACTTTCCAAATCTCAACCTTGCTTATGACACCAGACGAAACAATCTGGATTGCAAAGGATAAAGCACGATGACTAGATTGCCTCAACAGCCCGCCGGTCGTGTCCTCGTGTGGTTCTCATGCGGAGCAGCTTCGGCGTGTGCGGCAAAACTCACACTCAAACAGCATCCAGACGCAGAGATTTTATACTGCGATACCTTAGCCTTTGAGCATCCAGACAACCGCCGATTTATTGCCGATGTCGAAAAGTGGATAGGCAAAGAAATTAAAATCTTGAATTCCGAAAAGTATAAGAATATTTTCGATGTGTTCGACAAAACAGGTTGGCTTGTTGGTCCAGGTGGCGCACGTTGCACAACAGAACTAAAGCGCAATGTCCGCGAACAATATCAGGTCGCTGGTGATGTGCATGTGTTTGGTTTTGGCGTAGACGAACTCGCCCGCCTTGCCCGCTTTGAGCGTAATAATCCTGAACTCTATCTTATGTTTCCGTTGCGTGACGCTGGCATGAATAAGCAAGCCTGTCTCGATATGCTCATGCAAGCAGACATTGAATTACCAGCCATGTACAAACTTGGCTATAAAAACAATAACTGTATTGGGTGCGTAAAAGGCGGCAAAGGTTACTGGAATAAAATCCGCGTTGACTTCCCAGAATCCTTTGAGCGCATGGTCAAGCAAGAACGCAAAATGGGCGTTCGTGTAAACAAAGATGTATATCTTGACGAACTCGATCCGTCCGCAGGTAATTATAAGTCAGAACTTGAGACCGAGTGCGGCGTAGTTTGTAACGCAAGCCAATAGTTGTGGCGAAGTAAAGAAAACACCGTGTTTACTGATATAATTTAACCTAAATATCATATTGTCATGTGAGGAATGTTGAAAAAAACAAAACCGATAAGGATTGAAAAGAAATCGCCCAATGTTTTATCGAACTATTTCGAGGTTAGCGCGGGTTGGGAAAAATGGTTTATGCTTCGTTCAGATGCCCACCACGATAGCGCAGGAAACAACAGACAACTAGAACTCAAACATCTCGAACTTGCAAAAGAAAGAAATGCTCATATATTGGACTTTGGAGATTTATTTGATGTAATGCAGGGGAGGTACGATCCTCGCAAATCCTATCCGGATATGAGAAAAGAATATGCTCAGAAAATGATATTGGGAGAGTCATATTTCAACGTAATTACTGATGAGGCAATAGAGTTTTATAGACCGTATAGAGACCTGTGGGCGTTGCAGGCGGTGGGGAATCACGAAGTAAGCGTAGCCAAGAACTCAGATGTAAACCTGATTGACCTATTTGTGAAGGGGATGCAAAAAGATGGGGGGATTGTAAATAAGGGAGCGTATGGGGGATGGGTAATATTTCATTTCACAATAAACGGAACACAAAGAGAGACCATAAATCTAAAATATTTTCATGGTTCTGGTGGCGGCGGGCCTGTCACAAAAGGCGTTATTCAATCAAACCGTCAAGCCGTGTTTTTGCCAGACGCAGATATAGTGGTCAATGGCCACATTCATGAGTCGTGGGTCTTATCAATGCCCCGTGAAAGACTTAGTGACGCTGGAATTATATATCAAGACATGCAATATCATGTTAGAACGGCAACCTATAAAAACGATTATGGCGATGGTTCTGGTGGTTGGCATGTGGAGCGCGGCGCACCCCCAAAGCCTATGGGATGTGTTTGGTTGCGTTTTTGGCTAGAGAGCAGGCATGTTCGCCTGCAACTGATACAGGATGTGGAGTAATTACTTTATGAACATGACGTAAAGACTCAAAAAAGACCGGTTAGAGAAGAGATAGGGAACGCCTGAACTAGCGCGTTCCCTATCTTTTATTTATGTCCGCATGACCTGCTGCAACTTTTTCGCGCATATCAGCAATGGCATCCGACATAAAGGTCGCATGTCTGGCTTGATCCGCTATCAATGTTGAGAGTCGCTCATTGTTGCTGGTAAGCGCCAGAGTCATGTGCTGAACGGCCAGCGACATGCTTTCAAAAGCGATAATATTACGCTCATCGTTTTTCAAAGCGCGTTCCTCCATTTTAACCCTCCGTTCTCGAATCAAATGTTCTTCCGCCATCCTGCTCGGGTAAATCTTGTCGCGGAAAAACGGCCATATTTCCTTTATGAGAATATAGACAATCAATGCAATCCAACTCTTTTCTTGTAGAAACAATTCAATATTCATAAATTTTATCCAGTCGAGCAAGATTTTATCCCTCACATGAGGGACTTATTACGTCATAATTAGAAATTTTCCCAATAGAAATTAGGGTAGGGGTCTCCAGCATTTAGATATTCAATCCACTCTCTCGGAAGATAACTCACTTTGACGCCTTTCCCCAATAAAGGGATTGGCACTATCGTACTTCTGTCGTCTCCGAAATGGGGAAAAGGATTTGCACGTCCATAAGGCATGGCGGGGTCAGGTGTGCCATACGGATTTGCTGTTGTAGGATTGATCCACATCCGATTCCAGCTAATCGCAGGTGTGAATAAATGCTCATTGCCTTTGTATGTCTTGGTCAGGGTGGCGGGATCAAACACATCCATAACCTCGATCTGTACTCGCCATTCTCCGCCCCAATACGCCTCTTGCGATACCTTGACCAACGCGCCGCGACAAATTGTAGCCCATAGTTTGAAGCCTTTTTTATCCAGTCCTGTTCCACCGATAAAATCGGCATACAGGTACTCGCCAGTATTCTCGTCAATCTTGTTGACTCCCGTACCATTACAAAAAGCCTTTGCGCTTTCAAAGGCATTCAGCCACGCCTTCAATAGTTCAAGCTCAGACAGCCACTTTGGTGCGCACTCCCTGAAGCGGGCATACACCCACCGTTGAACAGGCTCGGTCAGGGTAACAGGATTTTCTTCTTTACTGGCGATGGTACGCTGAAACACGTCAGGAATTGACGAGAAACTTTTTGCCACCATCAAAGGATATTCGAGAATATTCCTGATGGGTAGCCCTTTCTTTTTACAGTACTCAGGCGTAGTTATTACCCGCGCCCATCGTTTGCCTACTCCGGGGTCAGGCAAAGCACGTTTAGGCGAATAGGTCTTGGTATTATCGCCTTGTGAGGCAACAATAGAATCAAGCATTGGGGAAGTAGTCCTTTGTTTCGGTTCCGTAGTGGGCTGTCAATTTGTCGGGCCAGACGGTTGTTGGAGGAGGAACGACCACATCCAAAGCCTTGACATATTCAACTGATTTATAAATCAGGGGAACCCAATACTGGTTATACGTTCCGCCGATTATCTGAACGAACGTCACGCCGTTGTCAACGCGGGACGGGTCATTTACGATAAAAGATATGGTGCTTTCAAACTCTGTGCCAACCGCCAGATTGACGCTTGCGCTATTGGCATACATGCTATGTTCAATCCTCGGTTTTACTGCCACTAAAACTTTATGAGTCATGGTTTCTCCTGTGGGCGGTTCGACCGTCCCGTCTTTCATTTGTAATCCAAAAATGTTCAATACACGGCGCAAAAGTGCGCCATACTGCAAAACCAAATCCTCGCCACTTGTCAATCCAATAACCTTTACTCCGTGATCTTCAACCACCTTTGCCGTGCTGCCACCGCCATCCAGCATAAATGCCTGATAGCACCCTAATTTAAGTAGTATAGCGGCGGTCTCTTGGAAGTTCAAGCCCTCTTTTGAGTACTGGTCTCCACCATCTACTGTGATTAGATAGACCTTTGATTGATCTTGTGTATACCCAATTGCTGTGCGGGCACGGATGTCATCAACACTCTTATTTATGACAGGAATTACGCCATCTTTTATCAGGCGGTTTTGAAACGAAAAGGCGTTCCAGATAGAGGCGGGGCGGGTAAGAGAGAAAGTGTTATCCTTGCTTACATAAACTGTTTCTTCATTTCCTGTAATTCCATAAGGATGACCCTCTGAAGCGTTATAGCCAGTGGGGATTAATGGAGGCGTTGTCCACCCGTCACAATTTATTGCAAAGTGCAGATCGTAATCCTCTAAAAACTTAGGTACATATTGGCGGGATTGCAATTGTGGACTGATAAAGAACTTTTCTACTTTTTCGGTTAGTATTTCGGTTAGGTTATATATTGCCTTTCCATGTGTTGTGATAGTTTCGCATCTTTTTTCAATTGCGCCAAGGAAGTATTCGCGCTCGGATAAAATAGTGTCGTCGGTGGGGGGAGGAGGAGGGTCAGGTAAACCGTTCATCTTTTCAAGAAAAACGGGGTCAATCCAATTGACATCCACGTAGCCTTGAATTCCTGAAACAATCCCCTTATCTGAATATTGCCACAGCACAACAGGCCCGAAACGTGTCTGATCTGGAATATAACTTGCGGGCGGTGTGCTGTATTGGTCTGGAAAATATGGATAACCAGCTGTCCAAATAGAGAACGTTTTGAAATAAGCTCTTTGAGTAGATGTCATCAAAATACTATCAAGGATGTTCTTGCGACTGTATATAATGATTTGATTATTAGGTCGCTCAGTACGAACATACTCCAGCCAGTCTTGAAGCATGGGAGCCGTCTCTCCACCCTCTTCAACATCCAAAATCAGCAAGTCTTTATAAGTGATAAATTGACCCACAAAGCCAAGAAAAAACTTCGCCTGAGCAACCGAATTATATGCCTGCCGGAAGAAATGATACGCACCACGCAACACACCTATTTGTTTCATGCCACCAAAGAAACGAATAAATTTATCATCTTTATATGTTATTCCTTCTGTTGCTTTTGTAATAAATAGAACGGGTCGTGGTGAGACCTTTGTAAAATCTGGGATTTCTTCCCAATGACTTACGTCATATATTGGCGGTTGTTTTATTTGCATATTGACCTTCACGCGGGATTGTAAGGCGATGGAATAATTGTATCATCTTCCAGCTTGACTAACATATCCATCGGCAGGAAGCATTCACCTAATGACCAAATAGGATGATAGACAGGGAATCCTTCTCGTCCGCTGCGATAGAAATTGGGAATTAGATAGTCGGGCAGAACTTGGTATAAGTTGCTCATGGGCAAATATTACCTATCTTTTCATAAATACCATTTCGAAACCGGAATACATCAAAGCATGTCGGGGCGGTTGTTGGGGTAAATGTCGCAGTCACAACAGGCGGAGTCAGGCTGGGCGTAACCGTAAAAGGAATAGGTGTCTGTGTAGGTGTACGGCTTGCTGTGGGCGTTCTGGTAATAGGCAGAGCAGTATTTGTCTGAGTTGGAACGCCAGTAACAGGGGGTAGTCCTCCCGCCGCACACACATAGGTTTTACACACGATAAACCCATCGTGATAAAAAGTTACCGTATCATTTACACTAGGATCGCGGTACATTCCCATATCAATATAATTTTGTACCGGATTACCGCCGCTTAGATGAATAGTTGAAACGTGCTTCAGTGGTAAGATTAAATTTCCGTTGTGCCAGGCTTCAATAAAACCCACAGATGGATCTGGAGACCATTTGATATGGAAAACAAATCTTTCCCATCTGCCTTTGGTTGCTCCGAACCTTGCAAGAACTACGTTGTTTCCAGTTCCTGCAACAGGATTATTATTTATACTCCACGAGTTGTTGCGATATCCCAAAGCAACAGGCGGCGAACCTGTGCCCTCGCCTTTGAACTGCATGACAAGCGCCCATGCGGAGTTGGTGGGGTAGTCGGCTGGGATGAACACTTGCCAGCCATAGTATTTTTCTTCGCCGCTTACGTCACTATGGAAAGGCTTGGAAGAAAGCCATACCGCCTCTTTTCCGCCTTGAGAAACAAAATCGGCGGGCAGGACAAACTTGTACGCGTATCTCCCTTGTCCTACAGGGTTCGTTACGACACTGATTTGACCCGGCGCGCGGACTTCCCATTGAGACAAATCACCCGTCTCCGCATCCCCGCGCCAGAGAACATCAGACTGCGCGGCGGTTGCTCCTATGCCAACAAGCGCGAGAATTATTGCAATCGCGCCAGCAATTATTTTAGTTACTTTCATTTTGACTCCTTCTCCAATTCAGACTTGACCGTCTCCCATTCGTCAAGTTTTGCGGCGAGCTTCGTCAGTTCGTCCGTGATTGCCTTCAATTCATCTGGTGATGCACCGATTTTTTTACTCACCCGATAGCGCATCTCTAAAAGATACTGTCCGTTCAAATGAGCGGCAATCTCGTTCTCGATTATCTGTATTTTAACTTCTTTGCTGATTTCCATTTTATTTAATTTCCTTTCTCCAAAATTTCCAATCTTTGATTTAATTCCGTAATATATCTCGCCTGCACTTCGATTGTTTCCCAAAGATTTATTGACATCTGACCAAGAGATAAACCCTTTTTTTCCTTCCATTCATCCATGCCAGGCAGGGTTGGAAGATGTTTTTCTTTATTATAATACCTCGTCATTTCCGAGATTGATAACATTTTGTAATCTGGTTCAAAAACAAAATCGGTAAGCGGCCCCGCCCCATCATCATAAACTGCCTGCGCGTTAATCGTCCCCTTCCCTTTTCCGTCTCCAGTTGGTGCGCCTATTATAAGTTGGCTGTCAGCCCCTCGGATCGTGATTATCGTGCCAGTGTTGGTGTAGTCTACGGTTAAACCATTGGTTACGCCCAATACGCCCAATCGTAGAATGCTTCTGTTTGCCCCGCTCGGCACAACTCCGTCTATATAATAACTTGGATTTACACCTACTCCGAGTTTGCCAGCAATATAGACATTCTTCGCCACGCCTATGCCGCCTGATACCTTTAATGCGCCAGTAGATGCGGATGTGGACTCTGTGGTGTCGGCAAAACTTACCGCGCCCCCAAAATAACTTATCGTAGCGCCCGCAGTATAAATCGCATAGTTTAGCGTCCCACCCTTTGTAAGAGCGCTTACGTAAACCCCATAATTATTAGTCAATGCTCCCGCACCTGTTGGATTATTGATCTTAATGCCGTATGAATTTGTTATTGTTCCGGCACTAATGGCTGGGACGTTGATAAATCCATACAAATTTGTCATTGTCCCGGAAGAATTGTATGTTACCGCCGCTTGCATTAAAGCATAATGATCGTAGTTATTTGTTCCCGAAAATATAGTTCTACCGTCAAACGAATTGTAGGCAATAGTTCCAGACCTAGTGATGGTGGATGAATCCGAAAATGCGTGACCATTTCCGGCAACATCATCATTTACGGCACGCGAAATTAATATCTGGGCGTCAACACTATTATTAACCGTCGAATCGCCTACATGCAGAGGGGCAACGGGGGCGACTTGAATAATTCCTAATCTTTTGTTTGTGTTATCCCAAAATAATCCAGCATCCTCGCCAACTAAATTTGCGGCAATCCCAAACGGAATATAGCCAACTGTGAGCGCAGTCGGCTTGACTAATGCGACACCCGTACCTGGCACTGTCAGTGTATATCCCGCTGCCCCAGCAGTCAGCGTCAAGCTCTCTGACACAACCAGCGTCTTGCCGCTGGCGATGTTCAACGCCCCCACGCTTTCGGCGTATGCAAACGGGGTTGCGCCAGCTACAAGATATTTGTATTGGGCGGAAGCGTTGGCTAATTTAACGGGAGTAATTGCCCCGTCTGCAATAAAAGTACCTGTGGACAATACTGGGATAAATTGTCTAATATCATAAATATTGCCCCAATCAATTACTGATGTTCCACTCCCCAATCTGACAAATGAATCTGGCATGTATTGGGGACTATTATTATCTGGAAGATAGGGCATCAATCCCTGTATGCTGGTGATTGACTCAGGGATGTATGTCCCAGTGGTTGCCTGTAAATAAGGATTCCCTGTATTGGTGTCAATGCTAATTAATATCAAAGCAGACCCAGACACAGGATTGTATTGAGTAAGAGACGGAGTTCCTGTATTGCCAATATACATCCAATCCCCGTTCAGGTTTTTTAGAGGATAGGACGCAATCAATACATTATCTGCACCATAAGAGCCAGACGGAAAAGTCAGGGCGGGCATTATCTGTTGCCCATACACCCAAACCATATCCCCACCTCCGCTTCCATCTGGATTGAACGAGTGTGCGTTTCCATGTCGAGGGAGATAGGGAGAATCATTTCCCCAATCTGAATATCTTTCGGTATCTCTACCTTTTATAACATAGCGATTTCCCTCCCTGACAACAAGTACAGGAAGTCCATAGGCGGGGGATACCTTGTCATTGAAGGCTTGAATTATTTCCGATGTATTGCTTCGTAGGCGAACATACACAAAACCATTGCGAGTTACAACTTCTACTACTTGTTTTCCCCCAAGAGGAATACCAAGTTCTCCAAAGAGAATGTTTGGTTCTTTGGCTAGGGTCTTATCGAATTCCGAAAAAGATTTCCTTAATTTTCGAGTCATTAGTTTTGCTCAATTATCATTTGGACTTGATTCAATCCAGATTTCAGATTGAATAAATAAGATATATACACTTGTAGCGCGGAGAAACCGCCTATTCCCCACCGAACAAAAAAATTCCCGTGATTGAAACTATTCTTTACGGTACTACTTGTTAAAGTAGATGCGCTTGGAAGAGTAACCTCAATTGTTTTTGTAATATCCATAGTGTACGGATTCACTCCTATGATCTTGTCTTTCGCATCTTTTCTAACACTAAGATAGATTGAGCCGTCAAAGGCATCTAAATTAGGAAATATATTGTATATTGACGTAACCCCCGCTATTGAAAATTGAGTGGTTGGTTGTCCAGTGTAGATGTCTATATTATGATACGTTCCGGTAATATATGCAACCGCAGGAAATGCGAAATCGGATATAAACGGAAGCAATCTTGAACTTGTTGGATTGTAGATGGTGGTGGTTGGGTCGAATTCTGTTGTGACTGTTCCATTGGTATCTATCAAGTCTCTATGCGTAAGACCGTTAGATGGGTTTCTTGAAGCTTCGCAAACCAACAAGAAATCTTTTGTATTGTATTGACAAACTTTTGAAAACCCACCAACAGACCAACTTCCTATCCAATCGTTTGAAACGGTGTCTAAAGTGATCGTGTCTACACCGTCTGCAACAACATGAAATATTAATGGAGTTCCACCAACCGTATTGCTGGGGTCGTCTACATAATGGGTGGCCCAATGTAGCGCTCCCATCGACGCTGTAAGGGCTACTACAGAAACCAGACTTTGTGAAGAAAAGTCCTCCATGTAGCTTTTCCAGTGGGTGGGTGTTCCCCCAGATGACCAAGTAAGCCCACCAGAGACGACTTCGGTATCCATATCAATAGAATAAATATAAATATCAAATCTGTATGGATAAATTTTGTTTGGGTAGGTCTTTACCAAACTGACATGACCAATATTTTCAACCTTTTTGACTTGAGCCACCCCCC